>ERZ857984.343-NODE-343-length-60989-cov-6.231381_pt1 | contig 60989 bp, 57 predicted proteins | sample MGYA00519914_ERZ857984 | MGnify/ENA primary metagenome ERZ857984 (study PRJEB31778, sample SAMEA3449417) | human gut metagenome | biome: human gut; feature: human-associated habitat; material: faeces | place: United Kingdom | collected 2010/2012 ...
TATCAAGTTGGATAAAATTTTTCAAGGGGGAGAATATGTCAAACTTAATAAAAGAAAATAATATTTTTGAAGAAGTTGAGAAGAGATGCCAAAGTTTTATCGATAGCGACCCGTTGATAAACGCTTACAGAAAGAAGGAATGGAATGAATATTTTTACAAGGATATGATGAATGAAGAACGAGAAGAAGGAATAAAAGAAGGACAAATATCAATAGCCAAAACCATGAAAAAAGATGGAGCGGATATTAACCTAATTTCAAAATATACAGGCTTAACCATAGACGAAATTGAAAAACTATAATAAATAAATAAAATTAGTTGACTTGTTAAACTAAAACCATTAAAATTAAAATAATAAACTATCATTTTATTAAATTTTAATATAATATCTAACTTTAGAATAAATTTTTATAAATGCGGTAAAATATGTCAGGTAAATTTAACGATATTGATATGCAAGATTGGAAAAATTGCGATATTAATATAGATACTCTATGGTTAATTGATAGAAGAGATAAAAGCGGAAAACATAAAAATATTTATCATGGAAATTTTATTCCGCAAATTCCTAATCAGCTTATTCGCCGTTATACAAAAGAAAATGAAGTTATTATAGACCCTTTTTTGGGCAGCGGAACTACGCTTTACGAATGCGATAACTTAAAAAGAAAATTAATAGGACTAGATATTAATGAGAAAGTATTAGAATTTACTCTTGATAATATGGGAAATAATTTTAATAATAAGCGTTTTTATATAACCGTTTGCGATAATACAAATAGTAAAAGCTTAAAATATATAAACAAAGGGTAAAAGTCTTTGAAATCAAAAACCGCTCAATTCGTAATTTTTCATCCGCCTTATATGGACATAATTAAATTTACGGATAAGAAAGAAGATTTAAGTCAAATTAATAATATGGATGATTTTTTAAACGCTTTTTTGAAAACATGCAAAAATATTTTACCATTTTTAGATAAAGATAGATATTTTGCTATAGTTATCGGCGATATATATAGGAATAGCGAAGTAAAGCCTTTAAGTTTTAATGTAATGAATTTAATTCAAAATAATTTTAAAGTTAAATTAAAGGGTATAATAGTAAAAAATATAGAAGGCAATAGAGGTAAGCTTAAAACCGAAAATATTTGGAGATATAGAGCTTTAAAAAGCGATTATTATATATTTAAGCATGAATATATTTTTGTTTTCAAAAAGGAGTTTTAATGTCAAAAACTAAAATGGAATTATTTATAGAAATTGCAAAACCAAATAAAAATGGTATTTCTTAACGAATTTAAAAGAAATCTTATGGGAAGCGGTGCAAGTTAAAGCTCGAAGTATTTACCCAATAGCCTATGTTTATCATAGGCTATACTTTATTAACGATAAATTATCGAAAATAAAATTAGCAAATAAAAAGCATGCGTTAGCTTTTATATCAAATAAAATAAGTCGTATATTTTTTAGCGTCCTTGCTAAAAAAGTATCAATTCAAATTAAGGAGGAATACATTTTAAATTAAAAACTAAAAATTGAAACAAATAAGTTATTAAGGGGTAGACAATGTTAAAAAAAGAAAAAGGAATAAAAAATGTAATTAAAAATATTTTGCGAAAAGAAAATTATAATTTTGAAGATTTATCAAACGAATCTAATAAAGAAAGAGCGGAACTTTATAAGTATATTTATGATATAAGCAAAGGGGACGCAAAATTAATGGGCATGAGGTATGAACTACTTTATGCTGAATATACAAAAAGAACTAAAATTAATTTGCCTAAACTTGCTAAAAATAGAAATATAAAAACGATTCAAATGGCGGAAGAATTGGATAAAAATAATAATAGCAGCCATATTAAAAAATTAATAAATTTGGCAAAAGAAATATTTAATTGAGAGGTTGAAGCGTGAGCAATGTAAATAATGAATACTTAATATCCACTTTTGGCGACATTATGTTGGACAGAGGATTTACCTCTATACCGAATACATTAATTTATTACCGAAAAAGATTAGGTTTAACGGCTTCAGAATTTGAATTCATAATAGCTATAATAAGTTTAAGCTGGAGAGGGAAAAAAGAGATTAGAGATAAAGATATATCGCCACAAGCTAAACATTATTATAGACAAAAACAAAGTTTACAAGCAAAAGGTTATTTAAATTTTTCTGTAAGAAATATTTATAAAGAGAATAGGTTTGTGGGAATTGGCACTGTATATGACTTATCAGGTTTAAAATTAGCTATCGAAAAATTAGTCGAAGAAGACAGAGCTATAAAAAATATGGATGCTCCAGTAGAGCAAAAATATGACGAGCCAAGTTTATTTGGCGAGGATATAAATAGAGAAGCATTGCAACCAAGAAAATTAATAAAAAAAGAAAAGACGGAAGAGCAAAAAAGGGAAGACGAAGAGGCTAAACAGTTTTTAGATAAATATAATAAATATCATAAAGATTTGTTAGGTTTTGAAATAAATTATAGAACAAGAACGAGATATAAAAAATATTTATTAGATGCATTTCATAAGAGATTAAAAAATATTAATATTGAAGAAGCTTTGATATTAGCTAAAAATAACTTTTTAGAATTGCCACTTAATAAACGAGAAAGTTTAAAGTTTCAAGATTTAGTAAGAATGGCATTAACTCAAAAGATAGATATTAAAAATGAGCCTAATAATGTAGAAGTGACTACTGACGGAACTTCGGAAAATAAAATAAATAAGGATAATAACTCAATTCCAAATGGGATTGATAATCTTAATAAATTATTAAAAGTAATAGAAAAGAAGGGGGATATAAATGAAACTTATAAAACTATTACAAACACCGCATGAGTATTATTGCTTAAAAAGTTATAAAGAATATTTAACGAAGCTTTATGCGAATGCAAGAGACGGGAAAGACCCTAATTGTCGTAAATGCGATAACGAAGGCTACATTAAAACAAAAAAGAATATAGCCTTTGGAAAAAGAGAATGGAATATTCCAGAAGTATGCGATTGCGTAAAAAGTGAAAAAACCGAGATATTCAAAAAGATTGAACATATAGACAGTTTAATCAAAACTTATAATATCATTTTTGGAACTCTGGACGATAGCATGACTTTGGATATTTTTTCAAAAAAGTTTGGAAACGAAGATATGATTGCATCCATAAAAAAATATTTGGAACTTGGAAGCGGACTTTCGCTATATTTTACGGGAGAGAGCGGAGTCGGTAAAACGACTATATTAAAAATGCTATGGCAGATTTATGCGATTAATAAAATAAATGTGTTTTATCTAAAAGCGAATCATTTTGAAGGGCTATATAAAAACTTGTTTAATATAAATGCGAGCAAGGAAAATATAAAAGCCTCTATTGATTCAAAAATAGAAAGCGCGAAGAAGTCGGATATTTTACTTATAGACGATATAGATAGCGTTGGATTTTCAAGCGCGGTGAACGGATATTACGAAATATTTGACAATCGAAGGAAAGAGGAAAAACCGATTATTTTATCTTCCAATAAAACCTATGACGATTTGCTTAATGGATTAAAGAATGGGAATAAAAAATATGAGGCTTCGTTTATAAGCGGAAGAATAACGAGCAGATTATTAGGATTAAAGATTGTGGAAGTGGAATTAAGAAGACTGCCCGTAAAAGTCGGACGAAATCAATCTAATCAAAGTTTGGCTTAATGTTAATAATCTGTTAACAATGTTAATAAATTGTTTATAAACGGTTGATGAAAATTAAGGTAATAAAAATGAGAAGAGATAATAAAGCGTATAAAAAGTATCAAAGCAAGAGGTGGAAAGTTTTTAGGGAAATGTATTTAGCCGAACATCCGCTTTGTAAAAACTTTGACGACTGCCATAATTTCGCAGAGCATGTCGACCATATCAAAAGAATTGAAAGCGAAGACGATGAATTATTTTATGATGAAAATAATTTGCAGGCTTTATGTAGAAAATGTCATTCCAAAAAAACTGCAATGGAAGATGGCGGTTTTGGAAACAGAAAAAAATCTTTATCAAATTAAAAAAGGAGATTAAAAATGTATAGACTTAAATACGGTTTAAATTTTGGTAAGAAAATTAATAATAGCCCAAATAGATTTCTTGTATATCAAGCTTTAGATATAGAAACGAATTTAAAAGAGCGGATGAGAATTATTAAAGAACTTGACGGCGAAAGCTGGGACGGATGGGATACCGTTCATGTGGAGAAAGAATTATTAGAAATTAAAATTGAGACTAAAAACATATATAAAAGACGCATTCAAGATAAAGTAATTTTAAAAATAAAAGACGGCGATAATTCAATTTTTGATTTTGAAATAAAAGTTAATCAAATTACTTTTTTCAGAGATATATAATTTTAAGGAGTAAAATATGCAAGAGTTAACAATTAATAATAAAAATAATATATATGAAATCTTTTATAAGTCGAGCGATAAAGAGCAGACTTTTAAGATTTATAATTCGCTTGCAAAGTTTATTAATAAAACTACGCAAGGGCAAACTCAAAATGTTTCTAACGAAAACGATACTTATGTTGTAACCAATAGAGGAAAAGAGGCTTTAAAAAATAAAGATATAATAGGCGTCTGCCCGCATGTTTTGAGAATTAAGAAAGACGGAGAGCTTATAGCTATTATCCCGTTAGATAATTTAGCTTGCGCTTTCATTAACGACTATAATAAAAAGTATAAAGTTAAAGTAAGGTTAAGAACGCATGATTATATCGATATAGGATGCGAGGATTTAACTCAAGCTAAACAAATTATGGAAGATATAAGGAAAGAAATAGATAAAAATAAATAACGAGGAGATTTACAATGTATATGATAAAAGTAATTGCTTTGAAACAGCAAAAGAATAAAGAGATTGAATTATTTACGGCTACTTTGAAACCGCTTAAAAAAAGAGAAATGCGGCTGTTTCTTAAACATAATAATAATATGGTTAGCGATTTACAAGATGCAATCAAAGGATATAAAAAACATAGACGACCGCAAGCTGATAAAGAAGGAGAATAAAAAATGGAAAGAATAAACGGAATTAAACATTACAGTTTGGACGATATAATCAATATATTAATCGTAGGCAATTACGGGATAAAAATTAAAGAAGAAAGCAAGGTTATTCAATTCCTAAATGGACGAACAATTCCATGTTCCGAAGGGACGGAAAAATTAAAACTATATAGCGAGGATACTCTTAACGATATAATGGATTATTTTTATAAAAATCAAAAAATAAAAGAATATAAAAATAAAATTGCAGAATTGAATAAAGAGATTGAAGAATTAAATAAAAAATATCCAAAGAAAAATTAAATTAAGGAGATTACAAATGAAATGTGAAGAATGCTATAAAAGATTTGATTGTTTTACTTATATTGTTAAACAATACTATAAAGACAAAAAAGAATTAGAGAAATTAGCAAAAAATAGTTGGGATTTAAATTCTTGGAAGTCAATTAAAGAAAGATACAAAGATATGCAAAATATGACTGCTAAAGAATATGTAGAAAAGTGGGAAAAAATTATAATAGGACAAAAAGGTTATTAAAAATTAAAAATGATAAATATAAATGCGACTATTTATTTGAGACATAAAGACGAAGAATACAAAAAAGTTTATGACGCTTTGAAAGTTATTGAATTAATGTTTAAAGATAAAATAAAAATAAAAATTAAACTTGCGCGACTGTGGGCATGCTGCCAAAAAACGAAAGAGCCAAACTTATTTGTATTATTTCACCATAAAGCGATTTTCAAAGACTGCGATAAATTAGATAGTTATATTTATATAGTTAAAATGATTTTAAATAAAAAACGGCGTCTGCCCGCTGAAAGCGAAGGAGATTAAAAATGATTAAAAAAATTAAAAAACTATTTTATACAATTTTAATTGCTATATATGATTGGCAATTAAAGAGAATTGCAAAAGCGTATTGGAAAGAAGTAAAAGACGAATTAAAATGGGAGGATTGAAAATGAAAATTAAAAAAGTGAAATGTAACGGCTGCGCAAGGGAGTTTGAGGAAGATAAAATAACCTGTTTTAACGGTGAAAAATATTTATGCCACGATTGTTTGGTTAATATAGTTAATAGCAGAAAATCGGAAATGTTTTTAGACAACATGCCCACAGTCGTGACAACTGGCGAACAAAATCAATATATTTTGATGGCTTCCGATAATGTAAAGGCTTTGGACGACATGCTTATCGAGTTAGAAGAATATCATAAAAAGACTTCGGGATTGATTTTAAGAATTAGAAAACACATGGATTATTTTAAAATTAATTGGGAGAGTGAAAATGATTTATAGAATAGCGAAGTATATAGATAGATTTTTAACTATTTATGTTATATTGACATACTCAACTATGCATGCGTCTATAATATACTTTTTAATTTTTTTGAAAGCGAGATATAAATAAAAAGGAGCGGCTAATGAAAGAAAGCGTAAAAGAAAAAATATTAGAAATAATTAACAGAACTGATTTAAAAGATAAAGAGAAAATAGCTCTGATAAAATTTTTTATATTGGAGGATGAAAATGAACTTTATTTTGGAGGAAAAAATGAAAGTTAAAAAAGAATATTTAGAAAATGATAAAAATATAATCGACTTTTTAGAAGAAAATCAAAATAGAGAAGATTTTGAAATAATAGATTTGAATACGAATAAAAAAGTTTCTGTGCAAGAATGCGTAGATATAATGATAAAAAACAGCTCAATTTATAACGATAGCGAGGAGGATAAATAATGACTGAAAAATGTATAGAAACAGATTTTAATCCAGCTGAATTATTGCAAATTTCATTTTTGAAAAAGGTTTATAAAACGATTGAAAAAATAAATATTAAAGAGAGTTTTAAAAATCTTTCGGAATATGAAAGAGATATAATAAATAATATATTGCACATGTTTTTAATTAAATTATTTACGGTTAACGGAAAATATATTAATAAAAGCGAGCGTAAAATAATTGATAAACTAATTGTAGTTGTAAATTACGATATTAAAAGAATTGAAAAAGTAAACGAGTTAGTAGAGCAATCGCTATATTTTCTCAATCATTTAACGAGTAAAAAGATATTAATTAAAACAAAAAAGAAAGATATTTATTATAGATTAAATAAAGAATATATAGAAGAATTAGAAAAAAATAAAAGGAATTGAAAATGAAAAATGAATTAAAAACTAAAAACGAAAAAATCATGAAAAATCAATTAATCGAGGCTTTAATTAAATATTTTGATTTGAGTAAATATAATTACGATTGCATTGAAAATATAGAGATAAAATTAGACGATAAATATAGCGTTGTTATATCCGAACAAGATTTAAAAAATTATTTTGAAATACAAGAGAGGTATAAAAATGAATATAGAAAAATTAGAAGAAGAATTAAAGAGAATAGACGAAGAAGTGGCGAATAAAGATAGAATAATTACAGATTTAAGAATACAAATAAATAATGTTGAAGAAGAAATTTGGAACTTAAGAAACGAAAGAGCTAATATAAAACAAGAAATAACTAAATTAAAAAATAAGAATAGAAAAAAATACGGAGTGGCTATAATTAGAAAAGATTATAAAGAGGATATCGTAGAAGAATTTGAAACTTTAAATGAATGCTATGATTATATAGATAGAATGACAAGAAAAAATAAAGTAAGTAATATACGAATAGATATAAATCCAGAGAGAAATTAAAAAAGGAGAACTAAAATGAAAACGAATATGGGATATTGTAAATATCAAAATACTTTAAAAGCATTGAAAGAGCTTAACGAAATATTAGAATGGGATACGGACGCTATGTTTAATTTAAGCGATGAAGAATATAGAGCTATGATTAAAATAATAAAAATAGCTATGACTATTAAGGAAAATTATGATTATAATAATATTAAATTAGATTAATAAAAATAATATCTTAATTTTACTTGAAAAAATAAGATAATTATATTAAAATAAAAATAAGGTAAATACTTAAAATGAAAAAGACATTCAATACATTAAACGATTGTTTTATTCGGTATTTCTTTCGCAACATGCGGGCAGTCGCCACCGACAAGGGCGGCGAAAAAGTTCTACTCGATTTTATAAACGCCGTTATGATTAGCGCGGACATGAAAACTTTTAAAGCCGTTGAAATTTTAAATCCGTTTAATCTTAAAAAACATTACAAAGACAAAGAGACAATCGTTGATGTGAAATGTATCACTAAAAATGGAACAGTCGTTATAATCGAAGTTCAATTATCGGGCAATTCGAGGTTTCCCGAAAGAATATTATATTATTGGTCTTTAAATTATAGCAAGCTATTAAAGAAAGGCGAACAATACGATGCTTTAACTCCCGTAATAAGCATTAATTTGCTTAATTTTAATTTGAATAAAAAGAATAGTAATGTTCACAGTTGCTATATGATTTACGATACAAAAAATAAAAATCTATTAACCGACCATTTGCAAATACATATGATAGAATTAAAGAAATTTAAATTTAAGGACAATAATTTAAAAAAGGATTTAAATTATTGGCTTGGATTTTTCACTACAAAGAATATGGAGGCTTATATGTCAGAGATAGTAAAAGAAAAACCTATAATGGAAGAAGCGCATAAACGATATAATAATTTCATTAGAAGTAGACTAATGATGACAGAATACGAAAAAAAAGAACTTTATCAATACGATAAACAAATAATGCTTAAAGATGAAAGATTAAAAGGTATAAAACAAGGAATAAAAGACGAAAAATATTCTATAGCTAAAAGTTTAAAAAATTCTGGGCTTGATAATAAATTTATATCGGAACATACGGGATTAAGTATTGAAGAAATAGAAAAACTATAATATCCGTTATTTTTATTAAATTTAATCTCTCCCCTCAACTATCCCAACCTCCTCCTCACTCAAACCATACAACCAATAAACTATTTTATCAATCTTACCTTCATATTTATAAACATCCCCATTAAAATTTTTATTTTTAATTTTCAAAATTTCATCAATATTATTTATAATTCTATCTGACAATTTTTTATTTGTATTATCAATTTCAAAATAAATTTAAATTGTCATTGCTAACGTTAGCGAAGCAATCCAAACTATTATAATATTAATCTTCTATCTTAAAACTTTTGAAACTTCCCCTAGATATGGTAAAATCGCTATCCCAACTTCAAAACCTTTATCAATAATATATTTTAAAACTTTAAATACTTTTTCTTTAGCTTTATCTTTATTTTTTTCTTTTAAGGTTTCGATAGAATATAAAATTTCTTCCAAGTATTCTTTAGTCTCTTTATCTAAAATATTTTCGGGTATTTTATTTATATCTTCTATAGTTGATTTAATCGTTATATTTTGATTTATTGATGCATTTGCGGTATTATTATTTATAGGATTATTATAAATATTTATACTTTCATTATTAGATTTTGAATTTATATCGGAATTATTTTTTTTATTTCTTTCTCTAATTTCAATAATCTTTTTTTTAATTTTTCTTTTATCGTCTTCTGTAAATTTATCAAATAATTCTACTAATATAGCTTCAGAATTTTGAGCAAATCTATACAAACCGATACTTTCATCATTACATATTATATTATAAATTGCTTCATAATTATCAAACTTTGAAAATTCTGATTGTATATTTATATTACAATCAGAATTTAAAAATAAAATCATTTTTCTTGGCATATCATTACCAAGATAACCAATAACATATTCTATTATTTCCATGTTAGACAAATCCATGTTTGCTCCTTTTTATTAAATAATTAATTATTATTTATAACAATTAAAAAAATTTTTGCAATATAAGTGTTATTTTTTTAATTCAAATAATAACGATTTTTTGCAGAGAACTAATTACTAATATAAATCTATAAATCTTAATAACAATGTGGCTTTAGCCCATTGTGTGATAATCTAAATTCAATCCTTACCCTCAATTATCTTTATCTCATTTTCATTCAAATTGTATAATTCATAAACAATTTTATCAATCTCCCCTTCCAACTCTCTCGTATCAATCCCTTTCTCCTTCCCTTCAATAACTTTCTCAACCAAATTAATAATTTCCTTTTCTGTTTTTTTATCGACTTCGGGAATAGGGAAGTTTTCTAAAGTAAATATTGTAAGTTCGCCTTCTATACCGCCGCCTGCATAAAATTTATTGTATGCAAAATAAAACATTTTAGAATTTAAAATGGCTAATAAATAATGCAATTTTTCAGCCGATAAAATATAAATTGTAACATCTCCGTAATATTTACCTTTATCGTCTAAATAAAATGCATTAACTCTCGAAGCTTTATTAAATATAATTTTAGACTTTTCAAAATCTTCCAAATAAGCGCAGTTTCTTAAATTATAAGGCGTAATTCCTTTATCTTGACGAACTTCCAAATCCGAATAATATTTATCCAAATGTTTTTTAATCGCTGAATATTTATTAATATCAATAGGCAAAATATTTTTTTCTTTAATTCCGTTATGAGTATTAATTAAATATAAATTCTTAAAATCATAACTATATCTTTTAATATCGCGTCCTCTTAATAAAGGTTTTATAATTTCTTTAGATTTTTTATCTTCCAAAATCAATTTATTTTTTGTCTCTTCGTCAATAATAAACGCTTCGTTAAATCCCGTTTTAATTCCGCTATTAATTTGAATATTCCAATCTTTCAAAGGTTTAAATTTTTTAACTTTCTCCAAAATATCTTTTTCGGTTTTATTTAATATAATCCAAGCCCCATAATCTTTACTTGTAAAAATAAAATTATCTTTTTCATTTTTATTCAATTCTATATTTTCGCATTTGCTTATTTTATAGGCTTCAATTTTCTCTTGTTTTTCTTTGTCTTTCGCATAAGTTATAATATTCGTATCAACCGTAGCCGATTCAAACCAATTCGCGCCCAAATCTATAATTTCAAAAACATAACAATTATTATATAAAAATTCTCTCGTTCTCTCGCCGTATCCCGCTCGCATCCATTTATTTGAAACTACCGCGCTTACAACTCCCATTTGAGATAATAATTTATTTAAAGCCGTTTCCATAAAAAGCTGATAAATATCGGCGGTTTTATTTTTTCCTTTTTCAAAATAATGCAAATATTTATGTTTTCCCGTAAGTTGAAAATATGGCGGATTCATAATAACAATATCAAAACTATCGATTCCAAACATTATCTCGCTATCGAAAAAATCATAACTTTTAAGCATATCGAAAGGATTATAATCTTTCAATTTTGTATTATATTGCGAATATTCTTCCAATAATTTTAAAACCTTTTTTCTAATTTCTTTTTTTGTTTCAAAATCGGCGTTAAAATATTCTCTCATATTTTTTACTAATTCCGTTTTATCGTAAGCAAGTTTTAAATTATTATTTCCTTCTTTTTCTTCAAGTTCTATCAAACTATTTGCCGACAAAACTTTAAACTCCAAATTCGGAAGAATTTCTAAATCTATATATTTATCCGCTCCGTTATTTTCCAAATAATAGCTCGATTTTAATAATTCTATCCAAAGTCTCAACCTGCAAATATTTACCGAATTAGGATTTATATCGACTCCGTAAAGTTGATTATTTATAATATGTTTTTTCGCTTCAAATAAAATTTTTTGTATTTTCTGTTTTATCTCGCTAATATTTCCGCCTTCCATATTATATTTATATTCCGTCCCGTTTATATAATTAATAACAAGCTCGTCATCTTCTATATCTACTTTAATATCGTTAGACAAAACATGCAAATAACTTTTTATTTTTATAAGTTCATTTAAACAAGCAACCAAGAAATGCCCGCTTCCGCAAGCGGGGTCTATTATAGTAATAGAATCCAAAATATATTTTACTTGCTCTTTAATTTTATGTATATTCGCATCGACATAAATTTTTATTTCGTCAATATTCTTAAAATTTGCGTCTTTAAAAAATTTATTAAATTTACTAACAATCGATTTTTCTATAGAATATTTAGCCATATACATTGTAATCGCTGGCGGAGTAAAATGCGAACCGTCTTTATAACCGTTTAATCTTTCAAAAACTAATCCCAAAATTGAAGATTTAATTATTGTATTTTTGTTAATATTTGAACTGTCGTTTATAGCGTTGAATATATAGCAATTTAAAAATCTTAAAATATATTCTAAAAAATTTAATTCTTTTTTATCAAAATCTCTGTCTTTATATAAAACGCTTCCCGACATTATTTTCATTTTCAAAGAATTATTTAATTTCGTTATAGAGTTAATTTTTTCTTCTTCAGTTTCTTCAAATAAAGAGCTATTCAAATAAGGAATATGTTTATAATATTCGTTTTCTTTATTTTCCGTTATTCTTCTTTCTTTGCTTTTTGCCAAAACCTTAAAAAATAAAGTGTATAAAAAAGAATAATCTACAATTTCATTATAATTTAAAATATGCAAATTATTATCATCTCTAAAAACTCTTAATTGAGCTTCGAGTATTTTTAAAAATAAAATTCTATTAATCCATAAAATATTTAATTTTAAAGCCGTTTCAAATTTTTCTTCGCCTTTTAAATCTTCGTCTAAAATATCCATAGTTAATTTTATAAGAGTATTGTCGACTTTATTCAAAACCAATTTTTTATCTTTAGTTTCTTCAAGTCCCATCATATAAATTATCTCTCTATAAAAAGTATTCGATATAATATTAAAATCGTTATTAGTTTTCAAAGAACAAATATTATAAGGGCTTAAAAATTTAAATATAATTTCCGCATCGTCTTCAAATAAATTAATCTTATAACCTACGACTTCGCTATTAATTTTTTCAAGTATCGCTTTTGAAGAATTATAAAAATCTTTAGTGTTAGTGTCTATTTTCTTAACATTAAAAAAATTTATTATCTGTTTATTTGCCGTCAAATATTCAAAATCGCTTCTTAAAAATAAATATATATTTTCAAAATCTGTAATAATTATATGCTCTACCGTCATATCTTTATTAATATTTTTTCTACTCTGATAATAATAAAGAACCGATTGATAAAAAGATTTATAATAATAATCGTTATCTTTTATCATTTCCGTTTTATTGTCATAATTTTTAGTTTCTATAATCGCTTTTATATTGCCTTCGTATTTTATAGTTAAATCTATTTTTCCTTTTGTATTACAATTATATTTAAATGCTCCGTTTAAAAAATCTTTCAATATATTTTTGCAATGCTCTTCGCTCTCTTTATCTTCTTTGGCTTTTCTAATTCCATTTTTATATATTTCAAGTTTTTCTGATAAATTATTTAATTCTTCGGTATTTGATAAGTTTGAAAATATTGAAGATTTAAGTAAATCTCTTCGTTTTAATAATTCTTTCGCTTCTTTTGTTATAGATTTCATACGATTGATTATAAGCGGGCGAACGGAATCGAACCGTCATCTTTAGATTGGAAGTCTAAGGTAATAACCATTATACGACGCCCGCGCTACTATAATTTTTTAGGATTGTAATTATTATAACATAATAAAAAAAAAAAGCAATACTATAATAAATGGTCAACTCTTTCTAATTTTAATAAAAATTAGTCCTTATAAATAGGAAATTGAGTTAATACGAATTAATATAATAAATTTTAAGATAATAAAGAGGCTATGAATAATAATTTATACTTGAAACAATATTATAAACAAAATATACTATATTAAAAAAATATATAAACTCTAAAGGTTCTGAAATTATAATGCATAGAATAGATATAAATAATTTAAATCCTATAATCAAAGATTTGCTTAATTTAAGAGGAATAAAAACAAAATCCGATATATTTGATTTCTTTTTTCAAGATATATATTCTCTTTCAAGTCCTTTTGGAATAAAAGATATGAATATATTTGTCGATAGATTAAAAGAAGCGATAGAAAGCGAAGAAAAAATATTAATATACGGAGATAAAGACGCTGACGGAATAACCGCGGCGTCAATAATATATAACACTTTAAAATCCGTCACAAAAAATGTGGAGGCTTTCGTTCCCAATCATTCTACAGGTTATGGGCTTTCAAAATCAGTAATTGAAGAATATGCAAATTCTGGAACAAGTTTAATAATTACGGTAGACTGTGGAATTTCAAATGTAGAAGAAGTTGAATTTGCAAGAGAGCATTCTATAGATATAATAGTAACCGACCATCATGATATACCTGAAATTCTTCCAAACGCTTACGCTATTTTTAATCCAAAACTTTCAAATACGGGATTTGTTTCAAAAAATTTTGCAGGTTGCGTTGTCGCTTTTAAGTTGATGCAGGCTTTCGTTTTATCATATACAAGAGTTTATAATAAAGATATTATAATATTAGATTACGAAATCGATAAAAAAAATAATATTTTAAAAAAAGTAAAAGCTTTAAAATCTACTAATTTTGTTCTAAATAGCGAGCCTTTCGGATTTGAAATTATAAAAGAAAATGAAAATTCTTATAAATCAATATATTCCGATTTTTATGACGAATTATTAACCGAAGACGAATTATTAGAAGAGCTTGCCACATATATGTTTGAAGGAGACGGAGCTATACTTGTTTTAACGGGAGGCGAATATAGATTAAAAAGATTATTATCTATATTTGAAAAATACGAAATATTTTTACCTGCATTTGATAAAGTTTACGATTTACTTCAGCTTGGAGCGACTTACGGAAATATTAATATAAAAAATTTTAGAACTCTCAATGAATTTGCGCTCGCTTTAAATGTTAATATTTATAAATACGAAAATATTGAATACGGCGATTTAATAATAAAAATGGAAATATTTAAACGAATGTTTTATATGAGTCAAAAACAATTTCAGAATTATTTAAAAAGAGAATCTATATTGGCGGCTTTTGGAATCGTAGCCGATGTTGTTCCCGTTATAGAAGAAAACAGAGCTTATATAAAATGCGCTTTAGAAGAATTATCAAAACCATCTCATATAAGATATAACGCCATTTTAGAAAAAATGAATCTATTAAATACAAAAATCGATACGCAAACTATAGGTTGGAGATTAGCGCCTTTTATAAATGCGGCGGGAAGAATGAATAAACCCGAATATGCTTTACAACTTTTAACTTCCGAATTGAAAGAAGAAGCTTTAAAACTTTCCGAAGAAGTTTATAACATGAACGAAACTAGAAAATCTTTAACTGACGAATGTTTTAATACGGTTAGCGAATATATTAAAAATAATGATTCTCTCTCTATGCCGATTATATTAGTAAAAAGCAAAGAAATTGAGCAAGGATTAACGGGATTAATAGCGGGAAAAGTTTTAAATGAATACGGAAAAACCGCTATTATTTTGCACGAAGATGAAGAGCTTGGAATCTGCACGGGAAGTATAAGAAGCAGAGGAAATAATAACGCGAGAGAAATGCTTGAGTTTACGAGCGTTTATTTAAATAAATTTGGCGGACATAAAAATGCGGCGGGATTTAGTTTAAATATTGATAAATTTGATAAGTTTGCAGAAAAGATAATTAAATATTCTTTAGAAAATAATTTTGAATCTTCAGAAAAAGAATCTAAAAATTACGATATGATTTTGGATTTAAAATATATAAATGTAGAATTAGCGGAAATTATAGAAGCTTTCGAGCCTTTCGGAGTTTCAAACGAAGAGCCGATATTTTATTGCAATAAAGTTAAAGTTGTAAAAATTAAAACTTTGCCAAAAAACGATAAATTGCATTTAAAAATTGAACTTAATCAAGGCGATAAAAATATAGCCGCTATGTTATGGGATTCAAACGAAGAAGAAGTTAAAAAATTGGAAAATTCAAATTATATTGATATATGCTATAAATTAAAAATTGATAGGTATAATGGAAGAAAATTAGAACAATTAATATTAGAAAATTATATAATTCATTAAATTATTTATATATCGTTTATTTTTAATATTATATTTTAAAATTTATCCGATATTTATAAAAAATTCATTGATTTTATATGCAATATATTATATAATCGATTAAATAATTATTAAAAATACAAAATAAATTTTAAGGCGGTGCAATTTATGAAAATAAATAAATATATGGTTTCTCCATCTCTTCCTAAAGAATTAGAACCTTTATTAGAGATAACTAAAAACTTTTGGTGGTGCTGGAATCAAAAAGCTGTAAATTTATTAAGAACCATAGACATTGATAACTATGACGAAAAGGACCATAACCCTATAAGAATTTTAGGGGAATCTTCGCAGGAATGTTTTTACAATATGCTTCATGATGATGCGGCGATGATGAATTTAGCGGAAGTTTACGATGAGTTTAAAACTTATATGAATCAGGAAACTTGGTATGCAAGTTTAGACGATTCTCAAAAAACGGAAAATGAAAAAATAGCTTATTTCTCTTTTGAATACGGACTTCATGAATCTTTGCCTAATTATTCTGGCGGACTTGGAATATTATCGGGCGACCATTTGAAATCTGCAAGCGATTTAGGTTTGCCTTTCATTGCCGTTGGGCTTTTATATAGAAAAGGATATTTCAGGCAATATTTAAATGCGGATGGTTGGCAACAAGAATACGATATTGAAAACGACTTTTTTAATTTAGCTTTGGAAAAAGTTTTAGATTCAAACGGCGAAACTATGAAAGTTGATGTAGATTTGCCAGGAAGAAAAGTTTACGCTCAAATATGGAAAGCAAATGTTGGAAGAATACAGCTTTATTATTTGGATGCAAATATAGAAGAAAATAGCGTTGAAGATAGAGATATTACGGCTCAACTTTACGGCGGAAATCTTGAAACAAGAATACAGCAGGAAATATTGCTTGGAATTGGAGGAATTAAAGCGTTAAAAAAATTAGGAATAAAACCTACAATTTACCACATGAACGAAGGACATAGCGCTTTTTTATCTTTAGAAAGAATAAGACAATTAATGATAGACGATAAATTAGATAGAAAAACCGCAAGAGAAGTTGTTTTTAGCTCAAATGTATTTACAACTCATACTCCCGTTCCCGCTGGAAACGATGTATTTCCTATCGAAATGATGCAAAAATATTTTGTAGATTATATAAAACAAATAGATATGTCTATGGAAGAATTTCTTAAATTAGGAAAGATAGACCCGAATAATCAAAAAGAAGATTTTTGTATGACGGTTTTGGCTTTGAATTTATCCGCTGAAAATAACGGAGTAAGCGAACTTCATGGACATGTATCTCGAGAGATGTGGAAAGATATTTGGAAAGGAGTTCCTGCAAAAGAGCTTCCAATAGATTCGATAACTAACGGAATTCATACTTTAAGTTGGATTTCATTTGATATGCAAAATCTTTTGGATAGATATTTAGGACCGCGATGGAGAACAAAACCTTTGGAATATGGAATTTGGGAAAGAGTTCAAAAAATTCCTGACGCTGAACTTTGGAGAACTCATGAAAGAAGAAAAGAAAGATTAATAGATTTTTGTAGAGAAAGATTAAAAGCTCAAATAATTAATAGAGGATTTACAAAAAATGAAATAAATCATGCTGAGCAGATTTTAACTCCCGAAGCTTTGACTATAGGATTTGCAAGAAGATTTGCGACTTATAAGAGAGGAACTTTATTATTTAGAGATATTGATAGACTTAAAAAAATTATAAGTAATCCGCATCGTCCCGTTCAAATTATATTCGCGGGAAAAGCGCATCCTCATGATAATGGCGGTAAAGAGTTAATAAAAAATATAGCCGAAATATGCAGAAGAGAAGAGTTTAGAGACCATATAGTATTTTTAGAAGATTACGATATAAATGTTGCAAGGTATATGGTTCAAGGAGTCGATGTTTGGCTTAACAATCCAAGAAGACCTTTAGAAGCGAGCGGCACAAGCGGTATGAAAGTTCCGCCTAATGGAGGATTAAACTTTAGCATATTAGACGGTTGGTGGGATGAAGCTTATGACGGACAAAACGGTTGGGCTATAGGAAACAGAGAAGAATATACGGATTTAGAATATCAAGACGAAGTTGAAAGTAACGCTTTATATAATGTTTTGGAAAATGAGATTATTCCTTTATATTATGAAAGAGGAAGAGACGATATTCCGAGACAATGGGTTACAGCTATGAAGTGGAGCATGCAAACCGTATGTCCTCAATTTTCAACAAATAGAATGGTTGCAGATTATTTCAATAAATTCTATACTAATGCAAGCAGAAGATATATCAACATGACAAGCGATGATTTTAAAAAGTCAAAAGAATTAAAATCTTGGAAAGATAATATATATTCAAAATGGTCTAAAGTTTCTTTTGAAAATACTATGTCTGAAATGCCTTCAAGGAATTTGCAAGTCGGAAGTAAATTTGAAGTAAAAACAATAGTTAATTTAGGAAATATTGCTCCTGATTCCGTTAGAGTAGAATTATATCATGGAAAATTGAGCATGAAAGACGAGATTACAGAACCTACAATAGTGGAAATGAAGCATTCTTCCGATTTAGGAAACGGCAGACATTCTTTTATAGGTTCTTTAGAATGCGTTAATACAGGACAAAGTGGATATGCGATAAGAATGTATCCTTATCATAAAGATTTGGGTTATAAATTCGACATGAAGATGATAATTTGGAGCTAAAAACATTTATTATTTGTAAATAATTAAATAATATATTAAGGATAAAAAATGAAATTAAAACATACGATAGATTTTATTAAAAAAGATACGGTTGCAATTTTTGTAAAAGTTGAAAAAGAGCAGCCAAAAGTTTGCACTTTCGATAAGGAATATATAGATTTGTTTAATAGTTTGGTTAAAGATAAATATTATACAATCTCTACTCCGTTTGCTTTTGCATTTTCTAAAAATACGAGAGTAATTTATATAACTTATAGAGAAGTTAAAAATTATATGTATGAAACTTGGAAATGCGCTGGAGCTTCTTTAATAAAAATAATGAAAGATTTGCATATAAGCGATATTGAAGTCGATATGGCGGAATTATTTGCAGAAATAGGCTCTATGGAATCATACGAACAATTTTGTTTAGGAATGCTTTTAGCTTCTTATAATTTCAATAATTATTTAGGAGAAAAAAGATTAAAAGAAAAAACGAATATTAAAAATATACTTTTAGTTTCAGAACATAAAAAAGACACAGAAAACGCGATAGCGAGAGCGTCTCAAATAGCGGAAAATATTTTTTGGACAAGAGATATGGTTAATGAGCCTAGCAATGTAATTAATTCTTTAACATTTATTGAAAGAGCTAAAAAAATTGCGGAAAAGAAAAAAATTACAACGACTATTTTGGATGAGAAACAATTAAAAAATCTAAATATGAACGGAATTTTGGGAGTAAACGCTGGAAGTAAAAATCCTCCAAGATTATTTATAGCTCAATATAAAAACTCTAAAGCTAAAAAGCATATAGTTTTAGTCGGAAAAGGAATAACTTTCGATACGGGCGGAATGTCGTTAAAACCTTCGGACGCTATGCTTGGAATGAAGGACGATATGGCGGGAGCGGCTGCGGTTTGCGGAGCTTTATTTTTAATAGCCGATAGAGGATTAAACGCTAATGTCACTGTAATTTGTCCTTTAACGGATAATAAAACGGGAAGCGGCGCTATTAATCCTGGCGATATTTTGAAAATGCATAACGGCGTCACCGTAGAAGTGGTAAATACTGACGCTGAAGGAAGACTTATACTTTCGGACGCTTTATCTTACGGAATTAAAAAATATAAACCCGATTATATAATCGATATTGCCACTTTAACGGGAGCTTGTTCAATCGCTTTGGGAAAACATGCGACTGGACTGATTTCTACCGATAAAAAATTGGCGGATATTATTAAAGATGCTGGAAACGATACTTACGAGAGAGTTTGGGAACTTCCGCTATTTGAAGAATATAAAGAACAAGTAAAATCCGATATAGCCGATATAAAAAATACGGGAGGAAGAGAAGCTGGAACAATTACGGCGGGAGTATTTTTATCGTATTTTACCGAAGGAAGCAAATGGGCGCATTTGGATATAGCATGCACTTCTTATTCAAATGTCGCTGAAAAATATACTTCAAAAGGCGCAACGGGTGTAGGAGTTTATCTGCTTGCAAAGACTGTGGAAAAATTAGTTGAAAACGAATAAATAAAAATTATGTAAATAATAATAAATAATTAAAGAGGAATCTATTTTTATAAGTTCCTCTTTTTTAGTTTTATACTTTATATAAAGCTTGTATTTATTTTTTACGCTACGAATTGATATTATAAATTAGTATTCTTTTATAAATTTTAACTATTGATATTTTATACTATACATAGTATTATTTATGGTAGTAATAAAATATTTATAAAAAATTTATTTATTGAGGAGTAATAATTCAAGGAAATAATATTTTTATTCTTTTTGGCATCTACTCACCTTTGCCAACAGCAGACTTTAGTCTGGCTCGTTATAAAAAAATAACATAAATTTTTGATTGCATTTTGCATATCTATACACCAAAGTAAAAGCATTAATATATTATTAAATAAACTACATTATAAATCTAATTTTCCGATAATCGATAGTAAATAAATTAAAAACGGAATTAAAATTATGAAAAAAATAATTACTTTTTTATTCTTATCAATTACGATTACAGCAAATAATATTTACGCAAACGAAAAAGAAAGTATGATAAAATCGATGCAATTAGACGAACTTGAAACAATTTCTATTGCAGACGAAGAATCTACAATGACATTTAACGAATTGGCAGAATATTATGCGAACATTATAACCGATAAAAAAGCTAAACCCGAACAGCTTGAAGCTTTGGGAAATATAATAAGATTATGGACGGACACTATAAATAATAATTTTACAAAAGAAGAATTATACGACAAATACAGCGTTTTAACTTCAACTTTATCTTCAATGTCGATTCATTTGATTTTAAGAATAGCGATTAAAGATAATAATATTCCGACTAAAGAAATACAAGAAAATATATACAATACGATTAACAATAAATATATTCCTTCTTTTGGAAAGTTTAAAAACGAAGGATGGAAAACCGAATTTAATTTTTATGTTATAAATATGTCTGCAGCCGTTTGCAAATGGTATGAGGATAAATCAAAAAAATTGAATTATCCTAATTTCAAAGTTTGGCAAGAAGGCAATTTTTAAAATTTACTCACGGAGGAAGTAATAATGGAAAATCAAGAAATAGAATCAATGGAAGAAAATGAACAATCTTCCGATAAGCTAAAAAATTTAATAAATAAATACAAAGAACAAAATATAATAACGATAAAAAGCGATAAAAAAATAATGGTAATTTAATCTATAAAAGTTAACGAAGCCTTTTAAATACTAACTCCGTATTGTCTAAAGTTTTTATTTTAATTCCATCGCTTGTAAACTCTATAGAATAAGACTTTGTTATAAGTTCTATATATTCTTTTTCTATTTCCGCAGATTCCGATTCTTCGCTCATTTTTGTAGTCGATATATTTTTAAATAAAATATTATTTCCTCTTCTTACTTCATATTCTCCAAAATAAGTATTAAATCCGCTATAGCCGTAAAATTCTTTATCGTAAAATGAAATAGTTATTCCCGTATCGGCGAACATATTAATTAACTGATAGGTTTTGCCGCTTAAAGTGCTTATTGACATATTTAAATTTTCTTTATAACTTGCGCAGGAGTTTATAAAAATAATAATACATAATAAAAAAATTTTTCTTATCATATAAATTAAAATTCCTCAAATATTAAACTCTCGTTAGATAGTAAAGTATAAATAATTAATCTCTTTCCTTTAAGTTTATAAGAAGTCGCATCTCTCAACATATTTAAATATTTGCTTTCGGCGTCTCTATATTCTTTGCTTGCAGTTTTTTTTGTAGTCGAAATACTTTTAACGCTAAATATATCTCCGTCCGTTAAATAAGCTGAAGAATAATTATTTATAGCGGAAAATCCAAAAATATTCTCTTCGTCAAATTCTATAGTTATATTCATTTCGGGATATATGCTTACAAGTTTGAATTTTTTTCCTATAAGTTCGTTTTCAGGTTCTGTAACTTCAATTTGATTATTTTCTGCCTCTTTAATATCCGCGGTAGTAGAGCAGGAATAAATTATTAATAAAATTATTATAAATATATATTTCATAGTTAATATAAATCCTCTTTTTTATATTTTTCGGTATAAAAATTCTTTTTATTAGAAACTCATTAAAAATATATAAAAATACTATATCCAAAAAATTGAATATAGCATTTTAAAAAATCATTATTCTAAATAAGCATAATGAAATTGTAATTCTTGCATAGGAGTTACAACATAATCTTTTAATCTCTTGCTAACTAATAAAGGATATGAAGGATTATATATTGGAATAAGAATATTATCTTCCGCTATCAAAACTCTCTCCGCATTATGCATAGCTTCCATTCTAATTCTTTGCTCTGAAGAATTTCTTGCAATTTCCAAATATCTGTCGTATATGCCGTTACTATAAGCCGCATAATTTTGAGGACGATAACTCAAATAATTCTCTAAAAAAGTCATAGGGTCGCTATAATCTCCTATCCATAAAGTTCTTATAAGCTGATAATCTTTATCCTTTCTCATTTGCTGATAAGCCGCCCATTCCATAGAAGCAATTTGCAAATCGACTCCCAAATTCTCTTTCCACATTTGCTGAATGGCTTCCGCTACTTGAATATAAATCAAATCGGAAGTGGTTTTATATTCCAAAACTGGAAAACCTTCTCCATTAGGATAACCCGCTTCTTCCATAAGTTGTTTTGCCATAGCCACATTATTTGAATAACCTTCTTTAGAAATATCTAAATACTCGCCGCCGTTTTCTCTAAAATCGCCTTCGACATCGTAAGCGCCAACGGGAACCCAAGCGCTCGTAGGAGATTTCGCCGTTAAAGCTACTTTTTCAACTATATAATTTCTATCAATCGCCAAAGATAAAGCTTTTCTTACTCTTATATCTTTAAGAATTTTATCGTTATTATTTATTCCGAAAGCTAAAGTTGAATAATAAGGCGCTATATTTAATATTTCTTGTTTTTTCAAATTTTCTACATCTTGCGACAATACATGAACGGAAAAATCTAAAGAACCATCTTTAATTCCCGCCAAAGCTAAAGTTGGGTCTTGCATCATAACGAAAGTAATTTTTTCGGGAATTATTTCGTCCTTATTCCAATAATTTGTATTTTTTATCATAACTATTTTTGAATCGGGACTTTTTTCAATCATTACAAAAGCGCCGTTTCCTATATAGGTTTCGGGTTTCAAAGTCCATTTCTCGCCATACTTTTCTATAATATCTTTTCTAACGGGAGCAAATATAGGATAAGTCAATATATCTAAAAAATATCCCGTAGGAGTTTCTAATTCTATTTCTAAAGTATAATCGTCTATAGCTCGAACGCCCAATTTTTCTTTAGGCAAATCGCCCGCCAATATTGAAGATGCATTTTTTACATATTCTATAAAAGAAGTATATTCGGCTGCGCTTAAAGGGTCAACCGCTCTTCTTAAAGCGTAAACAAAATCGTTTGCGGTTACGAATTTTCCATCGCTCCATTTTGCATTTGTCTTTAAATTAAAAGTATATTTTAGTCCGTCAGCGGATATTGTTAAATTTTCGGCTACTCCGTTTTTTAATCCTCCGTCCTTTCCTTTAATAATTAAAGTTTCAAAAGCATGTCTCGGATATACGAAATCGTTTCCCGATAAAGTCGGGTCTATAGTTTTTGGTTCTTCTCCCGCATTTATAAATAATTCCTTTGAAGAGCGATTTTTTGCCTTATTATTTGAACAAGAAATAATCGCCATAATGCATATTAACGCTATAAAATATTTTCTAATCATAAAATCTCCATTTAATGTAAATTATTAGATTATAATACTACATAAATAAATATAATTCAATAAAGATATTATGATAACTTTATAAATATTTATAAAATAAGTAAATTTCTAATAGCTTTTTATTTTTTATCGATAATATAAAAGGTATCTAATTAATCGGAGTTCAAAAAGTGCCAAGATACGAACCTTATAAATCTAGATATAAAGGCAATTATACAAGACAAATAAAAAACGAAAGCAAGGAAATAAATTTAAAAAAACCTTTAATAATATCGGTAGTTTTTATAATATTTGCAGCGGTTATATTTTCTATTATAAAAAATTATTCTCCCGTAGTAGATATTGCAATAAAAGATTTTTTTAGCATTAATCATAGAGAAGCTTTGGCTTTGGAAAGCGATGGAATTGAAGAAGATGCCGATAAATTGAGTTTTTTAAGCAATATTCCTTTATTTAGTTTTTTTATTAAATCCGATACAAATCAAACTTTATCCGTTATGGCTTATGAAACAAATTCAAAATTGGAAGCTACTTTAAGTGAAAATGAAAGCGATAATAATTTTACTAATTCTAATTTAATAAGTAGAGAATCTTTGCTTCCTTTTTTTAATGAAAATTTTAATACAAATTATAATTCGAGCATATATAGAGAAAATCAAAATAATAATATTAATAATTCCGAAGAAAATAAACCTTATAATTATATTGAACAGATGATAATAGATAGCAGAAAAAACGATAATTCTATTAGCGAAACAAATAATAAATCTGCAAATAATAATTCAACAAAAAATAATTCTAATAATATTTTTTATAATTCTTCAACTTCTACAAATTCAAGTATTTTTGAAGAAATATTAAAACCAAAAGAAAATTCTGAAAAAGTCGTAAAAACTATGAAGCCCGCATCGACAAGTTTTAGTTCGCAAATTCCAAATTATATGCAAAATAATAAAACGGAAAATGCAAATAATAATTTATATAATAAGGCAAGCAATAATTATAATAATTATTTTAAAGATATTGAATATAAAAGCGAGACTAAAAAAAATAATAACGATAGAGAAAGAATAATTAACGCTGCGACAAATAGAAACGATATAAGAGATAAAAAAGATAATAATGCGGTTAAATTAGTAAGCAGAAAAAATATAATAGAAGAGACAATTTTTAATAATCAAAATTTTCAAAAAACTTCGGATTATGACAGAGTAATTAACGATATGGTTAATCCAAATTTAAATAATAATATTGTTAGAGATAATAATAAAAACAATAATAATTTAAACGATACGAAAAATAATATAAATAGAGAAGAGCCTGTAAAAAGAAATGATAAAATAGATAAAAAAGAGATAATGAAAAAAGCTAATAACGATGTGGAAAAATATAAAAGACAAAAAGCGAATAATAAAATAAACAGAGATTTTAATAATATAAAAACGAAATCGAAAGACGAAGGAATTTATTTAGTAGAATATAACGAAAACTCGGGAGCTATAACTTTAATATTTAGAAATAGAAATTTTAAAAATGAAGCGTCTATTGAAAATGCGATAAAAACTCTTCTTAACGGAGCGACTGACGATGAAAATAATAAAAATATAATAAGCTGCATTCCGAAAAATACTCAATTACTCGACATATTTGTTGAAGACGATACGGTTTATTTGAACTTTAACGAAGATTTTGAATTTAATCCTTTAGGAAACGAAGGAACTATGATTCAAATATATCAATTAGTTTATACGGCGACTCAATTTGAAGGAATAGACAAAGTTATATTTTTAATAGACGGCAATTTAAACGAGACAATCGGAGCTGAAGGTTCTATAGAAAATACAGCTTTTACAAGATTTTAGAATTAGCATATAGGTAAAAATGAATAATATTATTCTAATTACCATTTTAATAATAATTCCGTGTAAGCGTTTCCTTCTTTCATAGATTTTGTTATTTCTATCGAAGATTTTACATTATTAATAGATTCTAATAAAGAAGAAGCCCAATATAATATCGATAATTCTAAAACATCGGAATCCTCGTTAAAGTCTTTTATATGAGCGATTAAAACTCCTTTTCTACTTTTGATTATTTCTATACTCACAGGGTCGAATAAATTTTTAAATATAAATTCCGTGCCGTAGCTTAATATAAAAAATTTAGGAATAAAAATCGAAAATATTTTAGTCCATTTTGGAAGAATTCTATTATAACTATATTCTGCAATTTCTTTTATTCCCGTATTAGAACCGTCATAAAATAAATCGCATACCAATCTATAAGGATTATGAAAAGCCGTCATATAAGGATACCAATCATTGCTTAAAATATCGTTTTTAAATATTAACGAAGAAGAAGGTTGCATTGCCGTTATCCATTTTTGATATCCGTCCTCTCCGAATTTATTTCTAACAAATTCTTTTAAGAGTATCAAATTCATTCCTCTTACTCTTTGCGTAATATTCGATTGAACTCTTATATCTTTAATTTTATATTTTGAAATTTCGCCTTCAATATCCGTTAATAAAGAACTATTTTCATATACAAGTTTATTCATATTATTTACAGAAGCATAAAGATTTCCCGAATTAACCGATATGTTTTCAATATTCTCGTTTATATTTCCCGAAACATTTCTTATGCTTGATAAAGCTTTTGAATTATTTAAAGATAAAGAACTTAAAGATTCTATATTATTTTTTATCTCGCCCAATCTTTCGGTAATATTAATATATTGAGATTTAATATTTTCGCTTAATTTTGACATCATTGTAATAGAATGTAAAATTTCATTTGTTATTTTCGATTGTCCTGAAGAAGAATTATGAACGCTATCCATTAAATCCGTAATTTCAGAAACATCTTTTATAAGAGTGGAAAATTGTTCTGCAGAATCCGATAAATCATAGCTTGTAGTTGAAATTCTATCTTTAATTTCTTGCAAAATTCTATCCGCATTATCGGCTTGTTCGTCTGAAGTTTCCGATAAAATACGAATTTCTTCGGCAACGACTGCAAATCCCGTGCTGTATTTTCCCGCATGAGCCGCTTCTATTGCCGCATTCATTGCAAGTAAATTTGTTTGTCTTGCAATATTTCTAATCGAACTTACAAAATTTGAAATTGCAACTAAAGAGCTTATTAAATCTTCAGTAGATTTTGTAGCCGATTTAATTTTTTCTTTACTTTTAGACGAAGCGGATAAAAGATTTCTAGTTTTATTTTCGGCGCTTTCAATAATAGAATCTATATTTTCTATATTTTTAATCATATCTTCTATAGAGGATACTGTTTTTTCAATGCTTGCGCTTTCTTCTAATATTTTATCTTGCAAATTTTTAGCGTTTATATTTATCGCGTTTATATTACTCGTATTGCTTTCTATATATTCCTGTATATTTTTATTATTATTTTCTGCAATATCTATTTGATTAGATTCTTCGTTTAAATTTTTTCTTATATTTTCTACAGATTCGTTAACGCTATAAATAGTATTAACATTTTCGCTTATTTTTTCTGGAAAAGCGCTGGTTTGTCTTTTAAATATAGCTACATTTTTCTTTATATTTGATAAAGTATGTTGAAATCCATTATTAATAACTTCAATCCATTTAGCCATTTCGGCAATTTCATCGCTTCCCGAAACTTCTGGAATTGCCAATCTCAAATCGTTATCGTCTATCGAATTTCCTATAGTGTCTGTTACTCTCGTTACAGAATTAAATACAAGTTTTATTAAAAATACGATTATCATCATAGCGACAAAAAAAGTTACAATAACCATATAAACTGTGGATTTATTCATTTCTTTCATTTCAGAATTATAATAAGTTTCGGGAATAAACATTACCATATTTAAATCTTTGGATATTGTTTTTACATAAGCCGTGAATTTCAAATTATTTACTATAATATCGCTATTTAAAATATTATTATTTTCAGTATTTGAATTTAAGAGCTCATAATCATCGGGATATAAAGCGTCTATTTTCAAATTATTTAAAGCGTCTTCTTTTGAATTAATAATATTCAAATCGTTTTTATTTATTATAAGTATGTCGGATTCTTTTATTGCAAAAATATTTTTTATATTTTCAGAATTATAACTTAAAGGAATAGATATTCCTACGATTCCTATAACCGCGTTATTGTTTACATTATTTATAGCTCTATCTATATTAAAAACTAAATTATTTTCAGAATCATAATTCATATATATTCTTGAGCTTTTAAAATTACGAATATTTAATATATTGTTTCTTTCCGTTATTACAAATTCATTATCTGCAGGCGAATATCGATAAGTTCCCGCCAAAGGTTGAAAGAATAATATACTTATCTCTCTTTCATAATTTAAATTATTTACGGAACTCGATAAAAAATTAGGCAAATACGAATATAAATATTCTCTGCTTCTATTATTTAAATTATTATACATAGCCGACAAACTAAAAGATAATTTTTCTACCTCTTCACGCGCCGTTATTATATTATTTTCAAATTCGTTCGCTATAACCGTAAATTTATTATTAATATTTTCATTAATAATATTTCTAAAAATTCTTGTGTTTACATTATCGCCTAAAAAGTAGACGCTTAAAGATATCATACTCATGACAATTATTATTATTAAAATAATACGAAATCTTATACCCATTTAAGATATACTCCTACTAATTAAATATCGGAATTATCAATATATTTTTTAAAAATATAATATATCTAAATATAATAACTGTAAAGAGGAATTATTCTATTTTTATAAATTCATATAATTTGATTGATTAAATTCTAAACATTGCAATTGAAAAAAAACTAATATTAGTATATTATTCTTTTATCAAAAATTAGGAGATAATATGCCTGTAAATAAAAAAGTTAAATCAAAAAAATCGGTTTCTACAATTAAGAAATCAGTTAAAAAAATTATTAATAAAAATAGCAATAAAAAAAGTAATCTTGCTAAAAATTCTATAAAGAAAGTTGTAGCAAAAAAATTAATTAGCGCGAAATATTATGTGTCCGAAACTCCTTTGAAATATGCCGATAGAGAAATTTTCGGAGCTATAAAAAGAGAATATAAAAGAGAAGCATCTGGACTCGAACTCATAGCGAGCGAAAATATAGTTTCAAGAGCAGTTATGGAAGCGCAAGGCTCGATATTTACAAATAAATATGCGGAAGGTTATCCAGCGAAAAGATATTACGGAGGATGCGCCGAAGCGGATGTTATAGAAAATCTTGCAATAGATAGAGCGAAAAAATTATTCAAAGCGCCTTTTATAAATGTTCAACCTCATTCTGGTTCGCAGGCAAATATGGGAGTTTATATGTCTATTTTGCAAACGGGCGATACTTGTTTGGGATTGTCTTTGGATGCGGGCGGACATTTAACGCATGGAAAGAAAGTTAATTTTTCAGGAAAGATTTATAATTTTGAGCATTACGGCGTAAGTAGAGAGACTATGCAAATAGATTATAACGAAGTTAGAGATTTAGCTTTGAAACATCGCCCTAAAATAATAGTGACAGGCGGAAGTGCTTATCCAAGATTTATTGATTTTGCAAAATTTAGAGAAATTGCAGATGAAGTCGGAGCATATTTATTAGTCGATATGGCGCATATCGCGGGACTCGTTGCGGCGGGCTTGCATCCTAATCCTGTAGAATACGCTCATTTTGTAACGGGAACTACGCATAAAACTTTAAGAGGTCCAAGAGGCGGTTATATTATTTCAACAAACGAAGAACTTGCAAAAAAAATTGATAAAACAATTTTTCCTGGAATTCAAGGCGGTCCTTTAATGCATGTGATTGCCGCAAAAGCCGTGTGTTTTAAAGAAGCTTTGGATAAAAAATTTGTTGATTATCAAAAGCAGGTTTTAAATAACGCTAAAACTATGGCGAATGAATTTATATCTAAAAATTATAATATCATTTCGGGCGGAACTGACACGCATTTAATATTGGTTGATGTTAAATCTTCAAAAGGAATTACGGGACAAATTGCTGAAACGGTTTTAGATAAAGCGCATATAACGATAAATAAAAATGGAATTCCTTACGATAGCGAATCTCCTATGGTTACAAGCGGAATGAGACTAGGAACTCCCGCAATTACCACAAGAGGATTAAAAGAAAAAGATATTATAGAATTGGTTAATTATATGGACGAAGCGCTTACAAATTATGATAACGAAAAAATTATTAATTCGGTTGCAAAGAAAGTTGACGCTTTATGCAAAAAATATCCAATCTATAAATATATATCCGAAATGTAAAAATGAATGCGAATTTAATAAATGAAAATTCTATAGTATCGAATCTTATAAACATATACGAAAGATTTGGTTTCAAAAAAATTAAATTAAGCAAATTTGAAGATTATAATTTATATAATAATAATAAAGATTTTCTTCAAACGGAACATATTTTAACTTTCATGAATCTAAACGGAAATTTGAAATCTCTTCGCCCCGATGTCACTTTGTCTATAGTAAAAAAAGTCCTTAAAGACAATGAAAAAGAAACTCAAAAAATATATTATATAGAAGATATTTATAAAATAGTTTCAAACGAATACGAAGAAATTCCTCAAGTCGGAGTAGAAATTATAGGAAAGTTAAATAATTATTCTAATTTGGAAATTATAAGTATGGCTATAGAAAGTTTAAAATCTATAAATAAAAATTATATTTTGGAAATTTCAAATATAGATTTTATCTCCGCAATTTTTGACGAAATTAATTTAGAAGAAAATTTAAAAATAGAAATGCTTAATAATATATATCTAAAGAATAAGCATGATTTGGAAAAATTATTAAATAAAAATGTCGATTGCAAATATAAAAAATATATTTTATCGTTTATTGAACTTTCGGGAAATTATAAATATATTTTAAAAAAATTGAAAAGTTTAATAATAAATAAAAAGATGCAAAAATCTTACGAAGAATTAAAAAGTTTGTCTTTCGTTTTTGAACTTTATAATAATTTTGATAAAATTTTACTTGATTTTTCTATTGAAAGTCAATTAGGATATTATAACGGAATTATTTTCAAAGGTTATATTAAAGGAAACAACGATATAATTCTTTCGGGCGGACGATACGATAAACTTCTTAATAAATTTAATTCAAATAAAAACGCTATTGGTTTTGCAATTTACATGGATAAATTATACGAAAAAAATAAAACGAGCAATTTTATCGATATTCTGATTTTATATAAAAGCGGAGATGAAAATATTTTATTAAATGAAGTTAGAAAATTTATGAATAAAAATAAAAAAGTGCGAGTCGATATTTACGGCGATAATTCTATTGAAAATTATAAAGATAAGTATATTTTTGATAAAGATAAATTGATTAAATATTAGATTATAATTTAATGTATGTCTTTTTATTAGATTAGAATTCTATTTATCAAAAATAAAAATTATTGTATTGAAAGAATAGATTATAAACATTAAGGCTAAAAATAATGAATATGAAATAATAATTTTTTAAATAAGTAAACAAATTTTTTTGGCTTTTTCCAGATTTAAACTAGAATTTTAAATTCTTTTATTATAAAAAATCATATTAAATGAAATATTGAAATAAAATTTTATATATGTTATAATAATCAAAATATATTAAGAAAAGTCGCAAAAATGATTTATTATAATTTTTATATAAAAGAAAAACTAATATTGAAAAATATTGAGTTGAAAAAGCAAGATTGATAGATTAATGTTTTCATTAATTGTCAATCTTTTTTTATAAATTTTAATTATTGAGGAAATGAAAATTGAAAAGATATTTAATACTTGAAGACGGAAGTTATTATGAAGGAGAAGCTTTCGGTTCGGATAATTTTAGAATCGGAGAAATTGTTTTTAATACTTCAATGACGGGCTATCAGGAAACGCTTTCCGATTTATCTTACTGCGGCCAAATAGTCGTTATGACTTATCCGCTAATTGGAAATTACGGAATTAACAGAGACGATTTTGAAAGTTTGAATCCTGCAATATTCGGTTTTATTGTTAAAAAAGCTTGCAAAGAACCTAATAATTTTAGAAGTGTTAATAATTTAGATAGTTTTTTGAAATCTAAAGGAATAGCGGGAATTGAAAAAATAGACACAAGAGCGATTACAAAAAAAATTAGAGAGATTGGAACTATAAAAGCTATAATGTCCGACTCTTTAAAAGATAAAGATAATATAATTAAAAAATTAAAAAACTCTCCTTATGCAAATAATCAAGTAAAAACAGTTTCTACTCAAAAAGCTTATCCTATACCAAACGGCGGAAAGAAAGTCGTTTTAATAGATTATGGAGCAAAACTTGGAATAATAAGAGAGTTAAGCAAAAGAAATTGCAATTTAATAGTAGTTCCTTATAATACTTCGGCGGATGAAATATTGAATTTAAATCCCGATGGAATAATGCTTTCAAACGGACCTGGAAATCCTAAAGATATTCCCGAATCTATAGAAACTATAAAAAAATTAATTGGAAAACTTCCGATATTTGGAATATGTTTAGGGCATCAAATTATAAGTTTAGCTTGCGGAGCGGATACTATAAAATTAAAATTCGGACATAGAGGCGGAAATCATCCCGTTAAAGATTTGGAAACTAATAAAGTGGCGATAACGAGTCAAAATCATAGCTATGCGGTAAAAATAGAAAGTTTAAGCAAAACAAATTTAATATTAACTCATATATCTTTAAATGATAAAAGTTGCGAGGGAATTAAACATAAAAAATATCCCGTATTTTCTGTGCAGTATCATCCCGAATCTAACCCTGGACCTGAAGATAGCAAATATTTATTCGACAACTTTATTAATTTAATGAATAATAATAAGAGGACAAAAAATGCCTAAAAGAAAAGATATAAAAAAAATATTGGTTATTGGCTCGGGACCTATAGTTATTGGACAAGCTGCAGAATTCGATTATGCAGGAACTCAAGCCTGTCAATCTCTTAAAGAAGAAGGCTATCAAGTCGTATTAATAAATTCAAATCCCGCGACAATAATGACGGATAGAGCAATTGCCGATAAAATATATATAGAGCCTATAAATTTAGATTTTGCAAAAAGAATAATTTATAAAGAACGTCCTCAAGCAATTTTAGGTTCTTTGGGCGGACAAACAGGACTCAATTTAGTAGTCGAGCTTGCCAATTCAGGCATTTTAAAAGAAAATAATATTGAAGTTTTAGGCACTGATTTAAATGCCATTAATTGCGCCGAAGATAGACAACTTTTTAAAGAGCTTATGAATAAAATAAACGAACCTGTTCCAGAAAGCGTTATAGTTCATAAAGTCGAAGAAGCTTTAGAGTTTGCAAATAAAATTGGTTATCATTTAGTAGTTCGTCCAGCATATACACTTGGCGGCACGGGAGGAGGATTCGCCCGAAATGAAAAAGAACTTATTGATATATGCGAAACGGGATTAAAAATTAGTCCCGTAGGCGAATGTTTAATTGAAAAAAGTATAGCGGGTTATAAAGAAATAGAATACGAGGTAATGCGAGACAATAACGATAACGCTATAGTTGTATGCAATATGGAAAATGTCGACCCTGTCGGAATACATACGGGAGATAGCATAGTTGTAGCGCCTTGTCAAACTTTAAGCGATGTTGAAAATCAAACTTTAAGAAATGTAAGTTTAAAAATTATAAGGGCTTTGAAAATCTGCGGAGGTTGTAATGTTCAAATCGCTTTAGACCCTAAAAGTTTTAATTATTATATTATAGAAGTTAATCCGAGAGTTTCCCGTTCAAGCGCCCTAGCAAGCAAAGCTACGGGCTATCCGATTGCAAAAATAAGCGCAAAGATAGCGGTTGGAATGACTTTAGACGAAATAATAAATCCAATTACAAAAAAAAGTTTTGCATGTTTTGAGCCTTCGATTGATTATATAGTTACAAAATTTCCGCGACTTCCTTTCGATAAATTTCCAAACGCCGACAGACAACTTGGAACTCAAATGAAAGCGACAGGCGAAGTTATGAGCATTGGCAGAAATTTTGAAGAGTCTTTTTTGAAAGCCGTTCGTTCGCTTGAAATAAAATGCGACCATATAGAAAATAAAGATTTGTCAAAATATACTACAAAAAAATTATGGGAGAGAATAGAGAAAAGAGACGATTTAAGAATGTTTATAATAGCGGAACTTATAAGAAGAGGCAAAGATATTGAAGAGATTATTAATATAACGCATATAGACAGATTCTTTTTAAACTATATAAAAAATATAATTGATTTGGAAAAAAAATTAAAATCAAATATTATGAATATAGAAGTATTGAGAGAATGCAAAAAGCATGGATTTTCAGACGGATATATAGCAAGAAATTGGAATGTCGAAGAAATCGATATTTATAATTTGAGAAAAGAAAATAATATAATTCCCGTTTATAAAATGGTTGATACATGCGCGGGAGAATTTGAAAGCGAAACTCCTTATTTTTATTCCGCTTACGAAACGGAAAACGAATCTCATAAAAGCAAAAGAGAAAGTATTATAGTATTAGGCTCGGGACCGATAAGAATCGGGCAGGGAATAGAATTCGATTATTCAACCGTTCACTCGGTTATGACTATAAGAAATGCAGGATACGAAGCTATAGTTATAAACAATAATCCCGAAACAGTTTCAACAGATTTTTCAATTTCCGATAAACTTTATTTTGAGCCATTAACTATAGAAGATGTTATGCATATAATAGAGCTTGAAAAACCTAAAGGCGTTATAGTTCAATTTGGCGGACAAACGGCTATTAATTTGGCTGAAAAACTTACTAAACATAAAGTTAATATATTAGGAACTTCGCTTGAAAGTATAAATAAAGCCGAAGACAGACATGAATTTGAAAAGATGCTTAAAAAATTAAATATTCCGCAACCTATGGGAGAGACAGCATTTACCGTAAAAGAAGCTTTAATAATAGCTAAAAAAATCGGCTATCCCGTTTTGGTTCGTCCGAGTTATGTTTTGGGCGGACGCGCTATGGAAATAGTAAATAACGATGAAGCTTTAAAAAAATATATGTCTACGGCAGTTAAAGAAATAAGCAATAAAGCTCCTATACTTATAGACAAATATATAATCGGCAAGGAAGTTGAAACTGACGCTATAGCTGACAGTAAAAATAATGTATTTATACCTGGAATAATGGAACATATTGAAAGAGCGGGAATACATTCGGGAGATTCTATAAGCGTTTATCCGACTCAAACTATATCTAAAAAAGCAAAAGATACAATAATAGAATATACGGAAAAAATAGGAAAGGGATTTAATTTTATAGGGCTTTATAATATACAATTTATAATCGATAAAAACGAGCATGTTTATGTTTTGGAGGTTAATCCAAGAAGCAGTAGAACAGTTCCTTTTTTAAGCAAAATAACTAATGTTCCAATGGCAAATATAGCGACTATGTGCATATTGGGAAAATCGCTTAAAGAACAAGGTTATAAAAATCTGTATTTGAAAGAAAGAGATAAAGTATTCGTTAAAGCTCCCGTATTTTCTTTTGCAAAATTAACGAGCGTAGACACTTTGCTTGGTCCAGAAATGAAAAGCACGGGAGAAGCTTTAGGTTTTGACATTAATTTTGAAAAAGCTTTATATAAGGCATTGAGAGCGAGCGGAATGAAAATTCCTCTTCATGGAAATGTTTTGCTTACGATATCCGACAATCATAAAAACGAGGTTTTGGATTTGGCAAAAAGATTTTTCGCAATCGGATACGGAATATACGCCACAAAAGGAACTGCAGATTTTTTGAGAGAAAACGGTTTATATGTTAAAGAAGTTTCAAAAATATACGAAAGCAAATTTGAAAATATAATCGATATTATAAGATTTGGAAAAGTTGATTATGTTATAAACACTATAGAAAACGATAATCAAACTCACTCTGATAGCTTAAAATTAAGAAGAGCTTCCGCAGAAAATAATATTCCATGTATGACTTCGCTTGATACGGCTTACGCTTTGCTTAAAGTTATAGAATCGATGAATTTTATGATTTTTCCTATATCGGACATGTAATTATCTAACGGTTATGTATTTTTAATATCTCTATAATCATTATTTAATATGCAAATCTTTCATATCACTACAAAAACGAATAAAAATTTGACAAATTAAAAAATATAAATAGAATATTATAATTATGTTAATTTATTGAAGAGGTATTAATTTTAATGAAAGTTATTGATATAGATAAAAAACCCGAGAATGAAAAAATATTTTTTGGAGACTTTGGACATTATATTAGAATAGATTCTATAAGCCATGAGGTTGCAAGAAAATTAAAAGAAGCGAGCGAAGGAAATACTTGGTTTTCAAAAGAAGTGGATTATAAATCGGATAAAACAAGATTTTCTTCTTTACCCGAAGACGCTCAAAGGGCTTTTAAATTAAATATTGCTTATCAAACTTTAATGGATAGCGGAGTGACGAGCGGATTTGCGTCAATTTTAAATAGAATAGTTTCAAGTTCTATTTGGTCTATTTTATATTCGAGAATCGCCATTGAAGAAGTTATTCATGCAGAGTCTTATTCTTATGGACTTTCGGAGGTTTTCGCTCAGCAGGCAACCGAGACTTTAGATTTGGTTTATAACGATGAATTTGTAAAACATAGAATGGAGAAAGAAGTTGAGCTTTTTGATTGCGTTGATACTTTATGCAATATAGAAGCTTCAAAAGTTTCTTTAGACGAAAAAAAGCAAGCGGTTTTGAAATTGCTAACGGGAATATATTTGCTTGAAAGCGTTAAATTTCCTTTTTCATTTTTGGTGACTTTTACAATTAATAATAGCTACGGCGATGCGATTACGGGATTTACAAAAACAATAAAACTTATAGCTCATGACGAATTAAATGTTCATGTTCCTACGGGAAAAAATGTTTTGTCTATACTTAGAAAAGACGGAAGTCAAGGATTTAAACATTTATTTGATAGCGGTTGGTATGACGAGAAAGCAAAAGAAATGACTGACTATACTGTCGCAGAAGAGATTAAATGGGCTAAATATTTATTTGACGAGCGAGATGTTTTGGGAATAAACTCTTCTATAAGCGAACATTTTATTAAATATTGGGCGGGAGTTAGATTAAGAGATATTGGAATTGAAACGGAATATTTGAAAGAAAAAAAATCCGATATAATAGATTGGTTTAATACTTATAGAGATATAAATAAACAAAATGCAGCTTTGCAAGAAGCTACAAATATATCTTATCAAAAAGGAACGCTTAAAAACGACTTATAATTGGAGCAGATTATGATTGAATTAACTAAAGATAAAAAACATATTATTATAAAAAGAGACGGAAGAGAAGAGCCTTTTAACGAAGAAAAATTAAAAAAAGTTATTAATTGGGCTACCGAAGGAAAAGAAGTTTTTACAAACGCTTTACTTCAAGGACTTAATATAAAAATAAACGATAAAATGAAAATTGAAGTTTTATATGACGAGCTTATAAATACTGCCGTAAATAAAATAAGTCCGCTATATCCGATATACGACACTATAGCCGAAAAACTTTATTTAATGAAAATATATAAAGAAACGGCGGGATTAAAAAAAATAGGCGCTTATCCTCATATAAAAACTTTCTTAAAAAAAGGATTAAAATACAAAATATACGATAAAGAAATTATAAAACATTTTTCAGACATAGAATTAGATAAAATAAATTCAATGATAGAGCCAAATAGAGATTTGCTTTTTACTTATAAAGGACTTGCAATATTCAATAGAAAATACTGCAAAGCAATCGGAAATAAAAAATTGGAACTTCCTCAAATAACTTATATGGTTGCCGCTATGTTTTCTTTTTATGACGATATTTATAAAGGCGATAAAAAAGAAATATTTAAAAAAAGCAGAAACGATAGATTAAAATATATAAAAAGAACTTACGATATGCTTTCAAAACATGAAGTTACATTTGCCACGCCAAGAATTGCAAACAGTATGACGGTAAAAGCTCAACTTGCAAGCTGCATATTAAACACGCCCGATGACGACACTTGGAGTTTAAATCAAACCGATGGCAATATGGCTTTATATTCAAAATTTTCGGGCGGAATCGCTTATGACGCTTCTTTTATAAGGGCTTCAGGTTCAAGCATTCAAACTAATAGAGGACGCTCAGACGGACCTATTCCTTTTATAAAGAGAGTAGAGCAGACAATTTCATCGTTTAATCAAGGCGGAGTTCGTAAGGGAGCATGCGTTATAACTTTTCCTTGGTGGCATATGGATGTTATGGATTTGGTAATGCTTAAAGACGCGGGCGGAACGGAAGATACGAGAGCGAGAAAATTAGTATATTCAATAAGAATAAGCAATATTTTTAGAGAGAGAGTAAATAAAGACCAATATATAACTTTATTCGACCCTAAAGAAACTCCATTACTTAACGAAGAATATGGAGAGAATTTTAATATAGCTTATGTTTATTATGAAAGCAAATCTTCAATAAGAAAAAAGAAAATAAAAGCTAAAGAATTATTATTTCAAATATTGAAAGTTCGTCAGGAAACGGGAAATATATATTTAACTTTTGTTGATAATATAAACGAACAAAATATGGTTAATAAATTTGTTGGCGCTTCAAATCTCTGTCAAGAAATTGTAATTCCGTCTTTTCCTTCAAAACTTTTAGAAGAAAAATATGTAGTAAACGAAGATGGAAGTTATGAGATAATTCAGAGAAAGCAAAGCGGAGAGATTGGAATATGCAATTTGGTTTCTGTAAATTTAATGTCTTGGGTTAATTTTAAGCCTGAAAAGAAAAAATCTTTCTGCTACACTTTATTGAGAGGATGCGACAATATAATAGACGCTCAATTTTACCCCGTAAAAGAAGGAGAGATTGCAAATAAAAAAAATCGTCCAATCGGAATTGGCGTTATAAATTACGCGAATCTTTTAGCGTCAAATAAATTAAAATACACCGACAAAGAAGCGATAGAGTTTACAAATAAAGTTTTTGACGATTTATATTATCATATTTACGAAGCTTCAAATATTTTAGCGAAAGAGAGAGGACCTTATAAAACTTTTTACGAATCAAAATGGAAAGAAGGAAAAACTCCTTTTCATTTGTCGATTTTAAATAATAAAAAAAATATTCTTAATATTGAAACCGATTCTGAAAAATGGGATAAACTCGCAGAAGATATAAAAAATTATGGCGTTAGATTTTCTTTTCATGGCGCTATAGCTCCGACAGCGACTTCGGGAAAAAGCGTTTCGGCAACGGAAAGCATAGAGCCTATAGTAGATTTATTTTTTGTAGAAGAAGGAATTCAAACTTTGCCGTCTTTAGCGCCTAATCTTAAAAAGAATAGAGATTATTATCAAAGATGTTGGACGATTCCAGCAAAAAATATTATAGAGCTTGCCGCAGTTAGACAAAGATATATAGACCAATCGCAATCGGTAAATCTTTATTATATTAAACCAGAATCGGCAAAAGAACTTTGGGACGATATTCAATACGCGATGGATTTAGGACTTAAAACTTTATATTATATGAAAACTCCTAAATCGAATTTTGAGCTTGAAGAGGTTTGTGAGTCTTGCACTTAATTAATTATAAAATGAATAATATAAATGAAGCTTTAAATTATATTTACTCTTTTATGTGTAAAAAAAATTTGCATAAAAATAGTTTTAATCATATTAATAATGTTAAAGAAATTTTAAATATTTTAGGATACAAACAAACTTTTAAGATTATTCATGTAACGGGAACTAAAGGCAAAGGTTCTACTACTTTAGTTTTATCGAATATGCTAAAGTCCGCTGGATATAAAACCGCTTCTTTCGTCTCTCCTCATATAATAAATGTCAGAGAGAGAATAGCTATAGATAATCAATGGATAAGCGAAGAGGACTTTATAAATATAACTAAAAAAATAAAAAATATTTTAGAAGAAAACAAAATATATAATATAACCGTGTTTGAAATATTTACTATAATCGGACTATATTATTTTTATATTCAAAATGTAGATTATGCATGCATTGAAGTTGGAATTGGCGGAAAATTAGATTGCACAAATATTGTAGATTCTTCTATAAGTATAATAACTTCAATATCTTACGACCACATAGAAATATTAGGAAATACTATAGAAGAGATAACGGAGCATAAAGCGGGAATAATAAAAGAAAATTCTTTAGTCGTTTCGGCGGCGCAAGAAAAAGAATCTACAAATATAATAAAAAAAATTTCAAAAGAAAAAAATTCAAAATTATATGTTTTCAAAAAAGATTTTGATGTCGATATAATTTCAAATACAAATAAAATTTTAGAATTTAATTATATTGAAAATGAAAAAAAATATAAATTTGAAACTACTCTTTTAGGAGAGCATCAATCGGAAAATATTTCTTTGGCTTTTAAAACTTTTACTCTGCTTATAAATAATGAAAAATTATATTATAAAGCTATCGATTCTATAAAAAATTTTAGTATAAATGCAAGACTTACTTTCGTTCAAAGAAATCCCGATATAATAATTGACGGAGCGCATAATTCAAAATCTCTTTTTAGAATATTAAAAACAATTTATAAATGGTATGATTATCTTATAATACTTTTTGCGCCTTTAAGCGAAAAAGATATAAAAGGAATGTGCGAAATTTTAAAAGATAGCGACTCTTTTATTATAGTAAGTTCGCCAAATACAAATTATAAAGAAAATGACAGTTATAAAACTTATCAATACTTAAAAGAAAGAGATAATATAATTCATATAGAAAATTTTAACGAAGCTATAAAATATATGCAAAAATTATCAAAAGAAAAAAATATTCCCGCTTTGGTTATAGGCTCTTTATATAGCGCAAGCGATTATATTAACTTAAATATTTAATTTTGTATTCCTTGAAATTTATTTATAATATCCATAGTCCTTTTTGAAGCGCCGTTATTTTGTATAAGCAAATTATAAGCTTTTTCTGAAATTGAATCTCTAATATCTTTATTTTCGTAAGCGTATTTTATTACTTCTGCAAGTTTATTTTTGTCTTCGCAATTAAAAACGCATTCTTTCATGTATTCATATATTTCAATAAAATTATACATATATCTTCCGACAATAACGGGTTTCTTAAAATAAATCGCTTCCAAAATATTATGTCCGCCTACATTTCCAATAAAAGTTCCGCCCATTATAACCAAATCGGAGAGTTTATACCAATTTAAAAGCTCGCCAATCGTATTTATTATAATTCCGTCTTCTGAGTTTGTTTCATATTCCATATAAAGAGGCAAATTGTAGCCTAATTTTGCGGCAATTTCTTTTATTTCGTTTCCTCTGTTAATATCTCTCGGAACGATTACTATAAAAATATTTTCTTTTATTCCTAAAGAATTTATAGCCTTTAATATAATCTCTTCTTCATTGCTATGCGAACTTCCAACGGTTATTACGAATTTGTTTGCGGGAATTCTACTTTCCAAATCGTCTATTTTCTCTTCATTAACCGAATAATTAATATCGTATTTCAAATTTCCTGTCACGGTTATTAAACTTTCGGGCATTCCGATTTTAATCATATTTTTTTTATCAATTTGACTTTGAGCTAGAATTTTTCTATACATATTAAAATAAGGCTTAAAGAAAAATTGAAAATTCTTATAACCTTTTATTTCTTTTTTTCCGATTCTTCCGTTAATCATATAAAGCGGAATAAGTTTTTTATGAAGGCAATAAATCATTGATGGCCAAATTTCTATTTCCGTTATCATTACATATTCGGGCGAAATTAATTTAATAAGTTTATTTATCATATTAGGATAATCTAAAGTTAAATAAAATAATTCCACTTTATCTCCGTAATTTTTTTTAGCGATATCGTATCCGCCGACTGTGGTTGTAGAAAGATAAACTGAATAACCTTTTTCGACTAAATAAAAAACTATCTCTTTAACCGCTACAATCTCTCCAACGCTTACGGCATGAATCCAAATTGCATTTTTATTATTTTCTTTCGGATATATAAAACCCAATCTCGATAAAGCGCCTTTTCTTATAGGTTTATTGAAAAGCGCCATTATTGAAAATACAATAAATATTAACGGATAAAATAAATACATTAAAATAACATAAATTGCATATATAAAAATCACTTAACTTTCCTAATATAAATAATTTTAAGAAGTTTTCTGACATACTAAAATAAAACATTCTGCCAACTCCTTATTTTCATTTGTAGTTTTTACTATTCCTCGCTTCTGCCTATGATTAAACGGAGTTATACTTCCGCTATTTTGATTATAACATTCAAGGATTTTACAATAATCGCTTAAAAGAGAAGTTATTTCCTCGTAAGTATAATCTCTTACATGATATTTAGTTTTTCCAAATAAATGTTTACTCCAAGCGTTCGGCGTAGAAACTATATAAAGTCCTCCGTCTTTCAATACTCTTAAAACTTCTTTTACTTGTCCTTTGTCGTCCTCGATATGTTCTATAGTTTCAAACGAAGTAACGACATTAAAAGTATTATCTTCAAAAGGCAAATTTAATATGCTACCTTTTAAATATGAAATTACCCCCCCCCCCCGTATATGAAATTTGCATATTATACAGCCATCTCGTCTATCTCAACGCCGATTATATCTATAGCGGGATTATTTTTTCTCATATTAAAAGCTCCGTATCCCGTTCCGCTTGCAACATCCAAAACTTTATTTCCGTCTTTTATATATTTTGAAGCAAATTCGTATCTATCCAAATGAAAATTGCATCTGTCAGGTTTGAATAATTCTTTTCTGTTTGCATCCATTCTTTCGCCAGCGTTCTTTTTAAGCCATTTAATATATTTATCTTTATTTTCTTTTTTATTAAAAAAATCTAAAATTCCCATTTTTTCTCCTTGCTTAATTAAAGATTAAATTATATAAATTATAGTAAATATCGTTATAATAATATATATAAAAAAAGAAATAGCTCCTTTCAAAATTGCATGCTGTTTTCTCGTTCCCCATTCGCATTTTGAAGCGACAATAATAAAAGCGGTAAAAATTCCAATTTCTACTAAATTAAGAATTAATAAAATTGAGTAAAATCCATTTTTAATTTTGTTATGCATTAATATAATATTTCCCGCTATTGGAAAAAGCATAAATATTGAAATATTAATTATTTTATGTATGGCGATATATTTATTTAATTTATTCATAAGAATTATTATATTATAAAAGCAAGTTATGTCAATTAATCGATTTAAATATTTTGACAATTACAAATATTTTTATATAATTATAATAAAATAATAAAAATACAAAATTAAAATGAGTAAAAAAAATAACGCCGAAATAGAAATAAAAGCTTATATTGAAAATGTAAAATCGACTTTAGATTTCTTATATAAGAACGCAAAATTCAAAAAAAAATATTTCAAAAAAGATATTTATTTTGCTAAAAACTCCGAAATAAAAATCGGAAATATAAATTTAAATAATTGCATAAGATTAAGAATTGAACATGGCGGTTATACTTTTTGCTCAAAAATAAGAAATATAATAGACGCCGTTGAAGTTAATGAAGAGAGAGAGATTAAAGTAAGCAAAAAAAAATCTAAATTTATAATCAATTTTTTATCTTCTTTAATGGATTATAGAGAATATGTTAAAAAAGAAAAAAAAGGTTATGCTTTCAAATATAAAAACGCTTTAATTGAAGTGTCGAATATAAAAAATTTGGGCGACTTTATAGAAATTGAATTTTTAAATAATGAAGAGCCTATAGAAAATCAAATAAAAGAATTAAAATCGATATTAAAAGAAATAGGAATTGAAGAATCTTCTATAGAAACAGAACCTTATATAAACCTTCTTAAAAAAAAATTATAAAGAAAAATTTATTTTACCGTTTTCAACATTAACGCTTGCCACAAAAATTTTAACTCTATCTCCAAGTTCATAAGCTTTTACTTTTTCTATAAAAATGCATTGCATATCTTGATAAAATCTATAATCAGAACCGACATAATGCGACTCAATAAATCCTTCAATTTCAAGCCCTTCGATTTCAACAGTTATTCCGTATTTAGACATAGAACTTATAATTCCAAAATATTCGTCTCCGAGTCTGTCTTTCATAAATCTTGCCGCTTTAACTTGTCTAACATTTCTTTCGGCTTTATTTGAAGTTTTATCAAGAATAGATAATTTATCGAAAGAATCTTTGCATAAATCTTTTAATTTTAAATCTATCTCTTTATCTTTATTTATTAAAACCGATTTAACTATTCTATGAATAATCAAATCCGCGTATCTTCTTATTGGCGATGTAAAATAAGTATAATAATCTAATCCCAAACCGAAATGACTTTTATTTACTATGCTATAAGAAGATGGCGTCATAGAACGAAGCAAAACGGAAGTAAGCAAATTTTCTTCCGCTTTTCCTTTTACTCTTTCTATAAATTCTTTTATATCGTATCCGCCGTTTTCAAGTTTTTTTAATTCATAGCCTTTATTATGAGCGAGTATTTTAAAATTATTAAATCTATATTCGTCAGGCAAACCATGATATCTAAATATTACTCCGTCATAATCTTTTAATTTTTTAGCTATTTCGCTATTTGCCAAAAGCATTAATTCCTCTATTATATGAGCGGATTGCTTTTTTTCTTCTCCGTAAAATTCTATAGGAATTCCTTCTTCGTTTAAAACTATTTTTATATCGTTATTGTCGAATTCTATTCCTCTGCCTTCTTTTCTTTTTTTATATAAAATATTTTTTACATCCAAAGAATTATTTATTAATTCCAAAATCCAATTTTCTTCTTCGACTTTTTTATTTATAATATCTTCCGCATAATTATAAGATAATCTTCTGTCGGATTTTATTAAACTTTTTAAAATATTAGATTCTAAAATATTGCCTTCTTTATCAATAATAAAAATTAAAGTTAAGGCAAATCTTTCTTCGTTTTCATTTAAAGACATTATATTATTTGATAAAATCTCTGGAAACATATTATAAACTTTATTGATTAAATAAGACGAATTTCCTCTGCTTTTAGCTTCCAAATCTAAAGGAGAATCGATATCTATAAAATGGCTTACATCCGATATATGAACATAAACTTTATATTTATCTTCAATTTTTTCTACGCTTATTGCATCGTCCAAATCTTTTGAAGTTTCGCCGTCTATGGTTATTGTTTTTATTTCTCTTAAATCAATTCTATCTTTACAATCAAATATTGCATTATTATTTATTTCGTTTGCGATTTTTAATAATTCTTCGCTAAAATCGGATTTTATATTATAAGCGTCCGCTATGATTTTTGAATCCAATTTTGCATTTTGCGGATTTACCGATATTTTTTTATTTTGAATTGTTTTAGGTGCTATTTCTTTTCCTTCAAGTTTATTTATATATTCTCTTCCTTCTTTCGTAATTTTTAATAAATTATTATCCGTTTTTTGAATATAATTTTTGCTAATCGCTTTTCTTATTAAATTAGTCAATGCGGTTTTTTCGATTACGGTTTTTGAATTGAATTTTATAAATACATTATAATCAATTTGATTTTTTATTAATTTTCTTATTAACTCTTCAATAGTTTTCATAAATTTATAAATGAAATTAATTTTTAAATAATAAAAAGTATTATTTATTTTTCAAATCTTCCAAATATCCCGAATCATTAAGTTTTTGTTTAAATTCGTCTTCAGAAAGAATATTTTTTATGCCTATAACTTTTACACCTTTATCTATAGCTTCTTTGAACATATCAATAAAATTTACAGGACAAAATATAATATCATAATTAACTGCAGAATGTTCGCAGCCCGATAAAGCGCAAGTTTGAATATCAAAATCTTTAATTTCTAACGATTTTAATACATTTTCAGTCATTTTCTTCATCATTAAACTCGTTCCCGTTCCGTTAGCGCAGGATACTAATACTTTTAACATAATTTTATCCTCCATATAATAACTTAATATTAATTTATAATAAATTTAATAAACCCTCTTCGTCAATATCATTTTTTATTAATTTTTCAACTTTTTCATCGTCTCCCAAAAAATCCGCAAGTTCGGCGATAGCATCCTGATGTCCGTCCGAATCTTCAGCAGCTAATGTAAAAAACAAATAAACTTTTTCTTCAGTTTTGTAAAAATCAACGCCGTTTTTCACTTTTAGAAAACTCATTCCTTTTTTTATAACGCCTTCTTCGGGGCGAGAATGCGGCATTGCAACTCCATCCATAAGAACAATATAAGGACCGTTTTTATAAACATTATCGATAATTGCTTGAATATATCTTTCTTCAATATTGCCGTTTCTTACCAAAGACTCCGCTCCTATTTTCAAAGCCTCTTCCCAATTTGCTACCGAATCGACTATTTTTACATTTCCTTTTATAAAATCTTTAAGCATAAAAGCTCCAAATAAATTAAATAATAGCTTTATATTATAGTATTTTTATTTTTTGTCAAATTTTTGAAAATAATATATATATAAAATTCGCAATTTTTTTTGCTATTGTATAAATGAATTATAAGCCTTATATACCGAAATTTAATATATAACAATTATTTTAAAAATAGGTTATTATTATTAATATTAATATATTTGGAGGCGCGCCATAGTGCGTAAAAAAAAGCGCTCTTTATTTAAAATGTATATGGCGACAACCTTGTTAGCTTTTTTAATTCCGACAATTTTTAGCGCGACTTTGGTTTTGAAAAATAAGCAAAAATATTTAGACAATATCGTATCTTATATAAATAGAGTCTCTCCAATAAATATATCGATATCGGATATTAGCGTATCTTATAAATTAGAAATTATTTTAGAAGATGTTAAACTATATTCAAAAAATAATTCAAACGCTTTTTTTGATTTAGATTTTGCTTCCGTTAGATTTAATCCTTTAAGACTTTTAATAAATAGAGATATTTTTTATATGTTTAGCGAAGCCGATATTAATAACGCTAATTTTTATCCCGCTTTATTTGACAATTCTATTTTTAATAAAAAAACAGATAAGCCTTCAAAAAACAACAGCGATATAAAAACCGCTATAGATAATATTACCGATTTGTTTATTGATAAAAATATAAGAATAAAAAAATTCTCTACAAAAATTGTAGACAACGGCGAAGTGTCAGAAATATCTCTCGATTCTTTAAACGGAAATTTTAGAACTTATAGATATTTTTTATCTTATAATATTAATTTGCCCGATAAAACTTCAATATATTTTTCGATGGAAAGCAGTCCCGATTTATCTGAAATTCATTCTATAATATTAGGACATGACGAAAAGAAAGATTTATTTAAATACAATTTAGATTTTACAAACGATTATAACGATAAAATGGAAGGAGAGTTAAAAAACTACGATGATATTTTGGCGAATTTAATATACGATTATAACGATAAGAGATTAGATTTTTCAATTACAAATATCGATATAGACAAAAATACTATTTACAAATTAATGAATATAGCTTTGGATACGCCGATAGTTCATAAATTCGTCAAATTAGACAATAACAGAATAAAAAGCATAAGCAACGCTATTGAAGGATTTAAATATGCAAATATAAATGTTGTTGGAAATAGAAAAGAAAATGAAAATTTATATTTGGATATGGATTTGAAAGCGAAAGATAAATTTTACGATTTATTTGTGAAAGCTAAATTAACTAATAATAATATAGTTCTGTCAAACGCTATAATGAATTTATTAAACGGAAATATAATAGCAAGCGGAATAATTCCTATAGAAAATCCTATATTAAGCAAATTAGAATTAAATATTAGCGATATATACGCTGGAGCAAATAATCTCTATTCAAAATTAACTTTAAAACCAATATCTTCAAGCAAAGAAAAAATTATAACGAGATTTACGATGCATGAATTAAGTTATAACGGAGCTTTAAAAGAACCTTTGGCTTGGAATATAATTTATAAAATTAAAGATAAAGAAGTAGATATTAATTTAGTTGAAGATAAATATAAAGAGCCTTTAAACGCTAATATTTCATTAGATAATACGAAACCCGTAATTGTAAATGCAAAAGGAACTATTCCTCAAGATATTTTTATTGTAATTTTAGGAAGAAATCCTATCGGTAATTTATCTTCTTTAAATGTTAATTATAGTATGAGCAACGCTTTATATACGGACGGAAAAGGAAATATTCATTCTTTAGAATTGGCTTCGAGAAAAATTTATACGGAAGAATATTTAATAAGAATAGGCGCTTTGGCTTATAGCAATATAATAGAGCTTAACGATATTTATTATAAACTATCCGACAGCGGAGATATAAAAGCTAAAGCAAATATTGAATACGATAAAAAATTTAATGTAAAACTTAACGGAAATGTTGAAAGTCCTTTTGGAAAATATAATTTAAACGGTTTTACTTTAGATGCTACAAACGGAAATAAAATAATTTACGCCTCTACCGAAAAATCGGAAATTATCGCAAACGGTTCTATAACGACAAACGGAATTTTGAATTTAAATATTAAAACGCCTAAAGAATTAAGTATAAACAATAATGTTATTAACGCGGATATTTCAATCGACAATTATACTCAAAAACCTTTTTATATTTACGGAAATGTAAAATTCGATAAAAATGTCGCTCCGATTTTTACTTTAAATACTCAATTCGAGCTTTCAAATCAAAGTTTAGTTTTTACAAATATAATTGTAGATTATGGCGCAAATAGAGTTATGGGAAACGGAATTTTGGATAATAGAGACGGAATTAATAAATTTACGGCTTTATTTAAATCGGCGGATAATGACGGCGGATTGGTAATAGACGCTTCGATTAATAAAAATAATGTTTATGGAAAATTAACCGTTTCTGATTTGCCTTTTAATTTGAGTTATGCTAACGGAATTTATGGAATATTATCGGCGGATGCTACGATAATCGGTTTATTGAATAATCCAATTATTTATCTTGATAGATTTAATATAAAAAATTTGGAAGTATTGGAAGATAGATTTGATATTTCATTAACGGGTTATTATGGAAAAAACGAATTTGAGTTTAAAGATTTTGTTATGACTAAAACGGGACAAGGCGGAATGGTTATAACTAAAGCGTTTAAGAAACCTCAACAGATTAGAATTCCTTACGCTTATTTTTCAAAAGATTTACAGAATATGCAAATAGAAGTTGATAATTTATATTTATACAGTTCTTATAGCGGAAATATAAATTATAATATGAGAAAATTGCCAAATGGAATTTCGGAATATAGAATTCAAACGAGTCCGATAACGATTAACAGAAGAATATTGCCCGAATTTGGAACTATAATGACTTACTCGGACAATCTAATATCTTTTACAAATAATAAAACGCATGGAATAAACGGAACGATTTTAAGAGAAGAGAAAGAAAATAAAACCAAATTAAATTATATATACGATAATAATCAAATGCTAAATATAGACGGAGTTGTAAGAAATACTAAAAATAATCAAGTCGATTTATTATTAACTTCAAGCAAACTCAATGTTGAAATATTTGAAATATTTAATGTAATTTTTACCGAAATACAATCTTCGCCTACAAATTTTATAATAGATAATAAACCTTATACTTTATATGCGAGAGTTCATGGCGATAAAGATAATTTGGCTATAAATGGAAGATTTTTAGGGCATGGCAAAAAAGTAAAGATGGCTTATTTTTCTGACATATTCGATAACGCGATAGTGGATTTTAATTTTGACGGAAATATGTTTAATATTAATAATTTAACTTTCTATACGAAAAGAAAAAAGAATTTAAGCGTTACGGGAGAGGCGGAAATTTTTAGAAACGCCGTAAATTATATGGATTTCGATTTGCTTTCTTCAGACGAACAATTAGGACTTTTGGAAGGCGATATAGATTTTAATGTGGCGAAAATAAAAGGACCTTTGCATTTAGATATGAATGTTGGCGGAAATTTATCCGCTCCAAGAATCGGCGGAATATTAACTTTAATGAAAAGCGATATTCAAATTAACACTATAAATAACAGAAATACTTATTCACAGCATATTTATGGAATAGCAAGCAGAATATATTGGGATTTTATAATCGAGGCTTGGAAACAGGTTAGAGCTTATAATGCTTTAGTTGGAGATTTTTATTTGGAAGAAGGCTCTAAAATGGGGGTTTATAGTTCCATAATGGACGGAATAGAATTAACGGGAACGATTAATTTGGCAAGAGGAAATATTTATTATTTACAAAATATATATAAATTAGAAAGCGGTTCTATAACTTTTCCAAATAATAATAGTTCGGACCCAATAATAGAAGCTACGGCTTTTGCAAATAAAAAATATTATCCTTCTACTGCAAATAATACATCTTCAGAATCTTTTGAAAATGAAGTATCGAGAGAGAGCATTACTTTATATATGGAAATGAACGCGAGATTATCTCAATTATTATATCCCGATACTTCGGGAATATTGCCCGTTAGATTTTATACAATACCTACATTAGGACAATATCAAGTAAATCAATTAGCGGGAATACCGCAAGGAACTTTTGACAATAGAGAAGAGCAGATGTATGCTCAAACTACAAGTTATTTTAATAGCAGAAGCGAAAATAATAATCAAGTCGGACAGGTTGTGGGAAGCTATAGCGATTTAATATTTGGAAATACTATTTTAAGACCTTTTGAAAGATGGATAATGAGAATCGGAATAATAGATTCTTTTAATATAAGCAGTTCCGCCGTAAATAATATTATAACTTATAATAATAATTTGAGTCTTGCTAAATTTTTTAATAATACGAGCGCAAGTATTGGAAAAACTTTTTCAAAATATTTGTATGTAAAATGGGATATTACTTATAACGCTAAAGACCCGAATAGACCGAATCTTTTTGGCAGACCTAAAGATTCTTTCTATTTTGATAATAGAGTCGGTTTTGAAATATCAGCTCCGATTATTTGGCAAAATTACAGGCTTGCAAATTTGACATTTGAATATAAAATAAACCCACAATACATTCAAGAAATAGGGCAAGATTTTAATTTAATCGGTCGTTGGAGATTCAAAACTAGATTTTGATATTGTTGGCAACTTGGAGATTTTAGTGAATTTTTGTAAAAAATATTTTATTATTTTATTTTCTGTATTTATTCTTTTATTTACTTTTATTTTATTAATAGCAGTTGAAAGCGATTTTGATAATTTAAAAAACGCTAGAAATATAGCCGCTTACGAAGGATTAATAATAAACGATATAGAAGTAACGGGCGAGGTTAGACTTACAGAAACTCAAATAAGAAATAGTTTTCCGATTAAAGCGGGAAGCAAATTTTCAAGAGCCGAAATTAACGAAGCGATAAAAAAATTATTCGATACTCAATCTTTTGAAAGAGTCGCAATCGATGCGAGAAGCGATGGAAACGGAGTAATATTAAATATAATCGTAGCCGAAAGATTTTTAATAAAAGACATTACATATACGGGAAATAAAAGATTAACGAGAACGGCTTTAAACGATGTTATAAAACCTATAATGAAAGCGGGAGACCCTTATATTCCGCAGAATTTAAATGACGCTGTTAATTCTATAATAACGAATTATCAAGATAAAGGATATTTAAAAGCTTATGTAAAACCAAAAGTTACTGAAAATAAAGAATTGTTTGAAGTAAATATAGAAATGGATATTGTCGAAGGAAACGAGATAAAAGTTGCATTTATAAAATTTCATGGAAATACGCATTTTTCGGATAACGAACTTAAAAGGCAAATGTCCACTAAAGAAAACGGATTTTTATCTTTAGGAAAATTTAACGAATTCAAATTTGAAGACGATAAAGCAAAAGTCGTAAAATATTACGCCGACAGAGGATATTATAAAGCCTCAGTAGATAATGTTAAATTTACTTATCAATGGAGGGACCCTCAGATAAAAGACGACCAGGATTTGATAATCGATATTTATTTAACGGAAGGCGAAAAATATTATTTTGGAGATATAGGATTTAAAGGAAATTTAATTATTACTTCTGATAATATACAAAAAGATATAAAATCGAAAAAAGGCGCTTTATATAATTATACTTATCATATGACGGATTATCAAGGAATTCAAAATAAATATTCTGAAAGAGGATATATATTTAGGCAAGTTATTCCCGTTATTACCGTAAACGAAGATGCAAAGATAGTAAATATTATGTATGATATAGTTGAAAACGATAAAGCGCATATAGAAAATATTTCAATAGCGGGAAATACAAAAACAAAAGATTTCGTTATACAAAGATACATTGATATAAAACCAGGCGAAGTTTTTAATTCCGTAAAAATTCAAAGAGTGCAGGAAAGATTATATAATACGCAATTTTTTGAAAATATAAATATAAATGTAAAACCAGGCTCTGCAGAAGGATTAATGGAATTAGCGTTAAATGTAACGGACGGAAGGTCGGCTATGGTTTCAGGCGGAGGAGGATTTTCAACAGGTTCGGGTTTTAAAGTTTTCGCTTCAATTAGAGAAATGAATTTTTTGGGAAGAGGTTTGCAAATAGGATTAAGCGGAGAATTCGGACAGAATCAAAGAAGAATAGCTTTCAATTTTGCCGAGCCTTATTTACTTAATTTGCCAATATATTTGGGATTAGATTTATCTTATTTTTACGAAAATGTAAACACGGGCGACCAAATAGGCACGGGAGATTTTGGGCTTCCTAAATATTCTTATTATACAAGGCATGGTTTAGAGGGAATAGTTCGTGTTGGATATTATTTTTACGATTATTATTCTACATTCTTAACTTTCGATACATTACTTCAACAATATATGCAATGGGATGACCAGGGAGCGAGCGATAGCGGACCAGACCATGTTTTGAATGATATTAAAAAATATTTGAAACATAGAATAGAGAAAAAATATAGAGGAAATAAGAGATGGCAAAGCGATTGGTTTACTACTTTTATAGTTTCTTATTCTTTATTAAGAGATAGCAGAAACGATTATTCAAATCCTACAAGAGGAAGTTTTTTAAGAGGAACGGTTGATTTTTATTTTCTTCATACTCAACTTATGAGATTAAACGCTACGGGATTTTTAGCGGTTCCCGTTAATGATAGACTTTCATTTGCATTCTACGGAGAGATTGCTCAAATTGTTAAAATTCCAGGAATGGATATTAGAAACGATGCGGATGTTTTATATTATCTTAATCCGTTTGAAGATGTTAGAGGTTGGGATACTTCAAGATACACGCTTTTTAAACGAAATAGAGGCTTGTCAACTTACGATATGGTTGGAAATAACAATTCGACTGATTCTTGGGCTTATGGAAGAGCTAAAGTGAGAATATTTGCCGAATTAAGAGTTCCTATTATTCCAAAAACTTTAGGATTTGTAACTTTCTTAGATGCGGGACAATTATGGATGCCAGGAAGTTCGGGACTTAATCAAGATGGAGACGCTTATTCTTATCCTTCGCAATTTATGAATATTAAAGATATATTCGACCCTTCGCAATATATGTATTCTTGGGGATTTGGATTAAGGTTAACGATTCCTATATTTAATATAAGATTCTATTTTGCTCAAAGATTCGTTTACAATAAAGATAATGTCGGATTTGGAAAAGGCATACAAGCTTTTGAAGGCGATTCATTCTCGCCTCTTGGCAAATGGCTTGGAAGAGGTTGGGGAATAGCTTTTACAATGAATCATCCTTTTTATTAAAGCTATTGAAAAAATTGATTATATTGTATAATAATTATTGATTTTATATAAAAAAATTAATAAAAAACAATGCCAAAGGCACGCCGATGGCGAGGAGAAAAAATGAAAAAGTATTATATTTTTGGTTTAATATTTACGGCTGTTTTATTCGTTTCGATAATAAGCCCAAGATTATTTACTCAATCTTATAGACTTACAAAAGTAGGATATATAGATTTGCAAAGAGTAATAAAAGAAGTTACAAGCGACCAGGAATTAGCCGATAAATTAAAAGAAAAGCAAGAAGAATATAAACAACAAAATTCTACCGAAGATAATTCTGAAAATTCTATTGCAAATACTAAAGACACTTCTTTAAAAGGAATGGTAAAGAGGCAGGTTGCCAATTCTTTAATGAACATAGTTAAAAAAGAAGGCTATACTTTGATTTTGGAAAGAACGGAAAATTCTATATTATACGCCGACAGAACTTTTGATATTACAGAATCGGTTATTGCGGATGTAAAAGCGTCTTTAAAAAAATAAAAAATTTGGGGAGATAAAATGAAAGTAAAAGATATATTTAATTTTTTGAACGCTAAAAAAATAATAGGAGATGAAAATTTAGATATATCTACTCTCTCGCCTATAAACGATATTATTGAAAACTCTATTATTTGCATTGATAATAATAAATACATTGAAACGGCATTTAATAGCAAAGCTAACGCTATTATAATGAGAGAAGATACGGCGGAAAGTGTTAAAGATTTTAAAAATAAAACTATTATAATTTATCAAAATCCGAAAGAAGCTTTTATTAAATTATTGTATTTTATGTTTGAAGATAAAAAATATAATTTGGGAACGATTAAACAAACGGCGATTATAGAAGAAAATTCAAATATCGATAAAGAAGTTTATATTGGCGATTATGTTCGCATAGGTAAAAATTGCATTATAAAAAAAGGAACGATTATAGAAAGCGGAGCGTTTTTAGGAGATAATGTTATCATTGGAGAGAGTTGCATAATTCATTCAAATGTTTCGATTCATGATAGATGCGTTATTAAAGACAGAGTAATAATTGGCTCTTCTACGGTTATAGGAAATGATGGATTTGGATTTTTTGAAGTAAACGGAAAACAAATGAAAATTCCTCAAAGGGGAAATGTTATAATAGAAAACGATGTTGAAATTGGCGCTAATGTTTGTATTGACAGAGCGACTTTAGGCTCAACTATTATAAGAGAAGGCGTTAAAATAGACAATCTCGTTCAAATAGCTCATAATTGCGATATTGGAGAGCATTCAATAATAGTTTCGCAAGTCGGAATAGCGGGAAGCAGTAAAATTGGGCATAATTGCGTATTGGCGGGACAAGTCGGACTATCGGACCATGTGGTTTTGGGCGATAGAGTAATTTTGGGAGGACAAAGCGGCGTTATGTCAAAAGTTAAAATTGAATCAAATTCTATTATGCTTGGAAGCCCCGCTCAAAATATTGATAGAGAAAAATTAAAAATGATAGCCGAGCAAAAATTGCCCGAACTTATAAAATTGGTTGAAGAAAAATTTGAAACTAAAATAAGAAGAGTGAAATAATTATAATATAAAAAATCTTATCACAAAAGAACACTTTAGCCACAGCAAAAAATATAGACTTTAAAATAAAAATAAATATGATGACTTTTTTATTATTTATCTTTATTTATAGAGAAAAACCACGACAAAGTTGGGCATAGACAAGCAATCCGAAATAAAAAAAGACACCGCAAATATATACGATGCCTTTAATTATTATTAATCTTATTGTTTTTTAGTAATATCTACAGAATTTGTTGCTGTTGTAAATTCCATTGTTAATTTTCCTTGAGTATCGTTAATAAAAATAAGAGTAAAATTTATGCCACTGTTAGTCTCATTATATGAAGCAGTGTAATTTGTATCGCTAACTCTTGTTACAGAATCTGAAGAAATTATTAAATCAGGGTCGGAACCAGCCTTGAAATTAAAAGAACCGTCATGATTTATGGTAAGTATATTCGTTTCAGTAGTTTCATCTTGTCGTTTTCCCCACCAATTACCCGCATAATAAGATAATTTCCTTTCTCCTGTTCCTGTTTTATCTTTATCTTCTGTTCCCGTTTTATCTTTATTATTATTGCAACTTATTGAAAATAGAGCAATAAAAGATAAAATGATTAATAGATAGATAAAAATTTTTGTTTGTCCTTTCATTTTAGAACCTCCTTATATTTTTTATTAAAAACATCTAAATAAATGTTTTTTGCGAAATTAATTAATTTAATATTCATAATGGTTAAATTATATAATATTTTAAAAAATTTGTAAAGCGTTTTTAACAAAAAAATATGATAGTTTTATAAAATATAATTATTTTTTATTTGACTTTCTTAATAAAAAAAGAATTAACTTGTATCTTTTACTGTAGATAAGCATTATTTTTTTATTAAGGTATAATCAAAAACCTTGTGCTTGAAAGGACTATACTTAAACATAAACATATTAAAGCGATTATTATAAAAGGTTTATACAATTCCTTATATTGAATTAAATTATCGTCTAATATCGGTTTTTTTTCTATTCTGTCTATCGTGTTATAAACATTTTCAAGCGCCGCTCCCGTTTTGGCATTAAAATATTTTCCGCCTGTTAAGGATGCGATATTTATTAAAGCTTCTTCATTTAAAGTAAAATCCGCTCTTATTCTTCTTCTGCCGTAATCGGGGTCATTATATGTAACCCAAGCGCTACTTCCAGCCGCATCTCCAATTCCTATTGCATATATTTTTATGTTGAAATTTGACGCTATCTCGGAAGCCAATTTTGGGTCAATTTCTCCCGAATTATTTTCTCCGTCAGTTAAAAGTATAATAATTTTTTCGTTATCGTTTTTAATATTTCTCAACATATCTACTGCGGTTGCAATTCCAAGTCCGATTGAAGTCGAACCTTCTTCGTCTATTTCTATTTTTTTAATTTCATTTTCTAAAGCGTTATAATCAAAAGTAGCGGGAAGTAAAACCGAAGCTCTTAAAGCAAAAGCGACTAAACTTATTTTATCGAAATTTCTTTTTTTTATAAAATCAATCATAGTTCTTTTTGAAGCTTCTAATCTTGTAGGACTCATATCTTCCGCCATCATTGAAGGCGAAACATCGACAACTAAAGAAATATATATTCCCTCTCCATTTATATCTGACAAATGCTCAACTTTAACGGGTCTTGCCAAAGCTATTATACTTAAAAAAAGAGCGATTATTATTAAAGCGAAAGGAATATCTTTAACATAGTATTTAGATTTTAAAACTTTAGACATACTAACTCTCGGATGCTTTATAGAATACGAATGATTTTTTCTAGTTTTTATATATAAGAAAATTATAACGGGAATTGCAAATAATATAAATAAAAATTTTGGATTGACAAATATCATTTAAGAATCCGCTTTATATAAAAATCCTATAACTATTAATATAATTCCAACTAACATTGTGAAAGGAGCTAAAAATCCCATAAAACCTTCGGGACTTTTTCCAACCATAAATATAAAAAGAAAACTTAAAGCGAATATAATAAGTCCTATCGCTAAAATAATGACATTCTTTTTTGAAATTTTATCGCTATTATTTACCATATTTTTTAATAATTTTTATATTTTATTTTTTGCTCGGAGCCGGAATCGAACCGGCACGGTCGCAAGGACCAGCAGATTTTAAATCTGCTATGTCTACCAATTCCATCATCCGAGCCAATCAATTAAAAAATTATACAATGTTATTATAAAAAAAGCAAATTTATTTTATCATAATTCATATAATAATTAATAAATTTTGAAATAATAATTTCATATTCAAATTTTATGGATTAATAAAGTTATCATAATTTTTATTAAATTATATCTTTCAAAAAATAAAGGAAGTATTTTTATATCTTTGCCGATAATGAACAAATCTTTTATTCAGTATAACGCTCATAGAGTATATACATTTGATATGATAAAAAGCTATCTTAAAGGATGCACTTTACATCAATTTTCAAGATTGAATTTACAAAATAAGCCAATTAGTAATGCATCCTATACAGAAGAAAATCATTTTTCAGAAGGGCTTTTTTGGTTCATAAAAAATTAAAAATACTTTAAAAAACCGTTTTTAAATAATAAATTCGAAAAATATCTTAAATTTGTAAGATATGTAAAATTCACTGATAGAGGAGATACTACTTTGTGGCATTTCTTGTTTATACCAGCAAGTAGAAATTAAGTTAATAAATTTGTAAAATTTTGTATATCCTAAAAAAGGAATTCTATTAAATTGAGGGAGTACCTTTGTTTTTATTGCCCTCTCATCGCCATAAGGCGCATAGCGTTAGACAAGGTAATTTATACCCTAAACCTAAGCTCAAGTATTAGGTTTACATATTAATAAGACTAGATTTTTAAAATTAATTTTTTTAAATGTGGACTGCCCACTTTATTGCAAAAGCTCGCTCCTAAAGAGACAAAGGGCTAATGACAAAAAATAAAAAAATTCTCAGCTTTGAATTGTTTTTTATAATTATACAAAAATCTAATCAATTTATATTATTGACTTATATGTAAATTCGCATTATTCTACTTGTCTAAAAAATAATTTAAGGAAAAATAATTTGAAATTGCCTTTAAGTATCGAAGAAATTAACGATATCGTAGAAAAAAATTATAATAATAAATACGATAAAATTACCGCGTTTATAAAAGATTCTGAAATTTCAAATGTTTTTATAAAAGATAAAAGCGTCAAAGTTTCGCCAAAAGTTATAAGATATATTATTGGAGAATATTTAAACTTAAAAGAAATTTTGAGATTGGATAATGTCGATAATATTGGATATTCTTTAGATAACAATTCTTTTAGAGAAGCGCTTGAAAAAATTTATATTGCGAGCAAAAAAGACAATAAAACTAAAAATATACTTTATCCTTATTGCATATTCGCTTCAAACGAACAGATTAATAATTTGTATAAAGAATCTAAAGAAATTGCAAGCTCAAGGAGTAAATATGCGTCATTTATGTTTGAGGCTATAGCTTTAAACGGAACTAAAACGGCTTTGAATTTGGTTTATGAAGCTTCAAAAAAATTAAAACAAAAAACTGTTAGATTTACTTGCAAGGCTATTTTGAATTTAATTGCAAAAGAAATTGGAATTCATGTAGAAGTTTTTGCAGATAAAATAATTCCCGATTTTGATTTTGACAAAAACGGAATAAGAATAGTTGAAGCAGAAAATAAAAAATTCAAAATAACTTTAAAAAATGATTTTAGTATTTCAATATTTGACGAAGAAAAAAATAAAGAGTTTAAAAATTTTCCTAAAGATTTTCCCGAAAATGATAAAAAAGAACTTTCAAAATTAAAGAGCGAAATTAACAGAGTTTTAAAAATACAAACGGAAAGATTGCAATATGTTTTTTTGGACGGTAGAAAATGGAGTTTTGAAGATTGGAAAGAAATATTTTTTAATAATCCTTTAATGAAAGATTTTGTAATAAAACTTATATGGGGAGTTTACGATAAAAAAAATAAATTATTAAAAACTTTTAGATATATGGAAGACGGTTCTTTTAATAACGAAGAAGACGAAGAGATAAAATTAGAAGATAAAAATTTAAAAGATAAAATTTTAATCGGACTAATAAGTCCAATAGAGATAAATAAAAAAATTATAGAAAAATGGCAAATACAATTAAACGATTATGAGATAGTTCAACCTTTTAATCAACTTTCTACAAAAACAAAAAAAGAATTAATAAAAAAAATTCCTTCAGTTGTCACAGTCCGAACGATTAGAGGATTGGCTTCAAAATTATGTTTAGAAACGGAATTCGGAGACGGCGGATTTATATACGGTTATTATTTATTCGACACTTATAACGAGGCTTATTTAGAAATTATAACTTCGGGCATTTTTTACGGCGCTTATAATGACGAAGAAATTAAGATAAAAATAAATTTCAGAAATGCGGATGAAAGATTTGAATACGGCGCTTATTTAATACTCTCTAATTATTTGAAATGATATATTAAATAAATATAATAAAATTAGTATCGTTGTATGATATCTATTATATGTTATAATATATAAAATAAATTAGGTTAAATAGATTTTATGAAGAAAATAATTAAGAAAAATAAAAAATCATCAAAAGCCTCAAGAAATCTTCCGTTTGCAAGAATGCTTTTTATAGATAAAGAAATCGCAAAAGGCGATTATCCTTCCGCTCCTTTTCTTGCAAAGAAATACGGCGGTGTGAGTTTAATAACTATAAAAAGAGATATAGATTATATGAGGAATATGCTTCAAGCTCCGATTGAATACGACAAAACAAAGAAAGGTTATTTTTATTTGGATAAAATTTTTAGGCTTCCTCTTTTGTTTATAAACGAAGAAGAAGTTTTTTCGGGTTATGTCGCTATGAAACTTCTTTCTCAATATAAGGGAACTCCTATATATAGACATGTAAAAAATATTTTCGATTATTTTAATAATATAGTAATAAAGATAGATAAAAATAGTTTTGAAAAAAGAATAATTTTTATCGAAGAATATTCTCCCGATTTTTCCGAAAAGATTTGGAATATTTTAATTAAAGCTATAAAAGAAAATCGTTATATAGAATTTTCTTATAAAGGCGCTTGGAGAAAAAGCGAAGGACATGGTTATTATATCGCTCCGTATCAAATCGTTTCAAAAGCGAGAATTTGGTATTTTGCAGGATATTCAAAAAGACAGGATGCGATTAGTTTATATTGTCTTCATAGAATAACCGCGATTAAACTTACCGATGAAACTTTTAAGCCTCCTAAAAATTTTAAATATACTAATGAAGATTATGATTCTTTCGGAGTATTTATAAACAAAGATATAAAGAAATGCAAAATAAGATTTTTTAACGAGTCTGTAGTATATGCTTCAGAGCGTAAATTTTCAAACGACCAGGTAATCGAAAAAAGAGAAGACGGTTCTATTATAATAACTTTTTCAAGCGGACAAATTTACGAGGTTTTAAGATTTGTTTTATCACAAGGTTGCAATGCAATTCCTTTAGAGCCAGACGAATTGGTTTGCGAATGGAAAAAGAATATAGAAATTATATATAAAAATATTTAATTTATATTTTATATGTATTCTTTTGATAGCATTATGCAGATGGCGATATACAGAAATTAACTATTTTAATATTTTACACCGTTATCAATTTAATTCCGTAAATATCTTCAAGTTCTTTATATTTTTTATCGCAAAT
>ERZ857984.357-NODE-357-length-59196-cov-5.792242_pt1 | contig 59196 bp, 47 predicted proteins | sample MGYA00519914_ERZ857984 | MGnify/ENA primary metagenome ERZ857984 (study PRJEB31778, sample SAMEA3449417) | human gut metagenome | biome: human gut; feature: human-associated habitat; material: faeces | place: United Kingdom | collected 2010/2012 ...
CGTTATGCAGATCGCTGTATCCAATAAATCAGGCATTGAGGATTTCTCTCAAATTAAGGGCAACACTTTCTGCGCCGGTGCTTCCGGCTCCGCTACCGAGCTGAATACCCGCGATATGTTCGCTGCCTGCGGCATGACCTATAATGACGCCAAGATGGAGTATACCTCTGAATCACAGTCTGTTGAGTTAATGAAGAATGGTCAGGCTCAGGCCGCCAACTTAGTTGCCGCGATCGGCGCCGCTTCCGTTACCGAGCTCTATTCCACCGGCGACTATCACCTGATCAGCTTTACCGACGAGCAGCTGGACGAGATTCTGAAGTTGAGCGACTCTTACTTCAGGTACACGATCCCCGCCGGTACATATGCCAACCAGAACGAAGATATTCACACTTTCGCAATCGCGAACTACATTTTCTGCCGGGCGGACCTGGAAGAAGACGTTGTTTATCAGTTCGTGAAGTGCATGTATGACAACCTGTCTTCCGTTGAGGAAATCCACAGCATTATCAAGGGAAATGTGGCTCTGGAGAACGTCACCTATGGCATGACTGCTCCCATGCATCCCGGTGCTGAAAAATATTTCAAGGAAGTTGGTGCTCTTTAAGCCGGGCTCCGGACTTTATTTGAACCGATCTCGGGGTTAGTTCCCTGCTAATTGAAAAAAGAGGGCGGGTGGGTATGCAGTACATAATCATCCGCTCTTTTGCTCTAAAGCCATGTAAATGACAAAATATTTTTGAAAGGGGTTACCTTGATGAGCGAACATCAGGAGCGACTGCCCAAAACCGACGAGAACAGGAGTGCAATGTCCAGCATCGAAATGCTTGACATTGAAGAAAACTTGAAAAAGTACGACTCTGAATCCGTCCTCACAGAAAACAGGGGTATCATGGCCCGTGTTGTCACGGTTATGGCTATGGTTCTGTCTTTGTTTCAGCTGTATCTGGCCAGCCCTTGGGGTACCATGCCATCCGCAAAGGCCCGCGCCATCCATTTGGGCTTCGTTATTGCTCTGATCTTCCTGAACGTCCCGATCGCCAAGAAAAAGGACGGCACTCTGGTAAATTTTGTCCCCTGGAATATCATATGCGCCGCGACGGCAATCGCCTGTAACTTCTACCTTTACGGCAGAATTGACCCCATTGCTGCAAACGGCGGCGTGTTAACCCAGCTGGACTATGCAGTCTGTGTCATGATCATCTTCTTGGTTCTGGTTGCGGGCCGCCGCAGCATCGGCATGGTTATGTGTGTCTTGCCGATTCTGTTCCTGCTGTATGCCCACTTCGGCAAAGTCCTGCCCGGCATCCTGCATCACCGTGGATTTGGCATTCCCCGTCTGCTCAAGCAGATGGTTACCTCCTCTGAGGGAATCTATGGCATTCCTCTGGGCGTTTCCTGCTCTACTATCTTCCTGTTCGTTCTGTTCGGCGCCTTTCTGAGTGAGACCGGCCTCAGCGAGCTGTTCACCAATGTGGCTTTGGCCATTGCCGGCGACCGCGATGGCGGACCCGCAAAGGTGTCAATCGTAGCTTCCGGTTTTCTGGGCATGATTAATGGCTCGGCTGCCGCCAATGTGGTGACGACCGGCGCTTTCACCATCCCCCTAATGAAGAAGCTGGGTTATCAGAACCACTTCGCTGGCGCCGTTGAAGCAGTTGCCTCTACCGGCGGCCAGATCATGCCGCCCGTTATGGGCGCCGCGGCCTTCATTATGGCTGAGTATTTAGGGGTGTCTTACCGAACCATCATCATCTATGCCATCATCCCCGCTATTCTGTACTATGTGGCTCTGTGGATCAACGTTGATTTGGAGGCGAAGCGCGCCGGTCTGAAGGGCTATCCTAAGGACCAGCTGCCCAAGATCGCTGAGGAATTGAAGCTCCGCGGCCATATGCTGCTCCCTGTGGCGATTCTGATCGCGCTGCTGATGATGAACTACAGTGCCTCCTACGCCTGCTTCCTGAGCATCGTGGCTCTGATCGTAGTCAGCTCCCTGAAGAAAAACACCCGTATGAACCTGAAGAGTCTGGTCAAGGCATTGGAGAACGGCGCCAAGCAGGGGATGAGCGTGGCAATCGCCACCGCCGTCTGCGGCATGATTGTGGGTGTTGTAAACCTTACCGGTATCGGTTTGCAGCTGGCTAACATGATCATCAAGGCCGCCGGCGGCAGCCTGTTCTTTACCATGCTGTTCACGATGCTGGCCTGCGTAGTTTTGGGGATGGGTATGCCGACCTCCGCTGCCTACATTGTGGCAGCTACTGTGGCCACCGGCGCCATGACTTCTCTGGGAGTGGCAAAGGCTGCTGCCCACCTGTTCGTTCTGTACTATGCGGCTCTGTCTGCCATTACTCCTCCTGTGGCTCTCGCTTCTTACGCTGGGGCCGGCATTGCGGGGGCCAGCCCCAATAAAGTCGGCTGGACGGCCGTCAGAATCGGACTTCTGGCATTTGTTATCCCGTTCATCTTCGTGTATTCTCCCGAGCTGATGATGCTGGAGGGCAATGTCCTGCAGATCATATGGGCATTTATCAGCGCCTGTATCGGCTGCTTTTGTCTGGGCGGCGCTACGGTCGGCTACTACAAATGTAATTTGAAGATTTACGAGCGTGCCGCCCTGCTGGTAGGTGCTCTGTGCCTGGTAATTTCCGGTCCCATCACTGACGTCGTGGGCATCTCTCTGCTGGCGCTGGTTCTGCTTGCACAGCGTGTACGCTTGAAGAAAGCTTCAACTGTCTGATCACCGCTGCATACCATGATTATTTGAAATCGGGAGAAACTTATGAATGAATATGCGATTCGACTGGAAAAAGAGGATAATGTCATCATCGCGCGCCGCGAACTGAAAAAAGGGCTTGTGATTGAAGAAGAGGGCGTGACGCTGCTGGAGGACATACCGGCCGGTTACAAGATTGCAACCAGGTCTTTGAAAAAGGGCGAAACGATTCGGAAATACAATACTGTCATCGGCTATGCCTCCCGAGATATTCAACAGGGCGAGATGGTTCACAATCACAATGACGAGTTTGATGCCCGGGGTGTAGATTATGCCTATGGCGCGGACTGTCATCCAGTGAAGCTCCTTCCGCCGGAACAGCGCCGCACATTCTTAGGCATCAGGCGCGCCGATGGCCGGGTGGCTACCCGCAACTACGTGGGTGTGCTGGTGTGCAGCAACTGCGCTGCTACAGTGGCCCGAAAAATCACCGAGCATTTCAATGAGGAGCGGATGAAGGCTTATCCCAATGTAGACGGCGTCGTCCCGTTCATTACTGAGCTGGGCTGCGGCATGGAGCAATCCGGAGAGCCTCTGGCGCTGCTGCAGCGGACGCTGGCAGGCTATATCCGCAACCCCAACATGGCCGCTTCCGTCTTAGTAGCTTTAGGCTGTGAGCGCAACAACATCGATAAGCTCATGGAGGCACAAAATCTGCAGGAGACAGATACTTTCAAGCGGTTGGTGATTCAGGAAGCAGGGGGGACCATGGCGACCATCGCTCAGGGCATTGCCCTGGTGGAACAAATGCTGCCCGCCGCCAACGATGTGAAGCGCGAGCCTTGTTCTGCAGAGCATCTGATGGTTGCTTTGGAGTGCGGCGGCTCTGACGGATTTTCCGGTCTGTCTGCTAATCCGGCATTGGGCAAAGCCATGGACATTCTGGTGAAGAACGGCGGCAGCTGCATTCATTCGGAAACGACGGAGATTTTCGGCGCCGAGCATATTTTGACCCGCCGCGCCGTGTCGGAAGAGGTGGGCCGGAAGCTGGTTGACCGCCTGGATTGGTGGCGCATGCAGACGAAGGGACGCGACTGTCAGATCAACGGCAAAGTTTCTCCGGGCAACAACAAGGGCGGTCTCACCAACGTGCTGGAAAAGTCTCTCGGCGGTGTGAAGAAGAGCGGCACAACTCCTCTCAATGAAGTTTATGAATACGGCTATCCTGTTACCACCCGCGGCGTATGCTTTATGGATACTCCCGGCTACGACCCCATTGCCTCCACCGGCCAGATCGCCGGCGGAGCCAATCTGTTGTGCTTCACCACCGGCCGCGGCTCTTGCTTCGGCTCTGTGATGGTGCCGGTGCTGAAATTGGCCAGCAACACCCCTCTGTATCAACATATGGAAGGGGATATGGACATCAACTGCGGTGCTGTTATCGATGGCGAGAAAGACCTGGAGCAAATGGGTTCCGAAATTTTCGAGAAAATTCTGGAGGTTGCCTCCGGACGCAAGACCAAAAGCGAGGACCTGGGGGTAGGTGAGAGCGAGTTTACTCCCTGGCCCATCGGCGTATTTGCATAGTGGAGAAAAGGGGGATTTTAATATGGAAATGAATCTCGCCGGCAAAACCGTTGTCATTACCGGCGGCGGCACCGGCATCGGCACCGGCAAGGTCAGCTGGGTCTACAAGGACTCCTGGGGCGCGCCCACCCGCGAGAACGCCGTCGCCGCGATGGCCAGCATCGGCGTGAGGAACCTCGGCGTCGCGCAGTCCAACCAGGCGATCGACCAGGCGCTGAACCAGGCGAACACGGAATGCGCGGACCGCTCCAAGGCCGACGGCCTGTCCAACGCCCAGTGCCGCCTCGTCGGCCTCGGCTTCGTCCACACGCCCGGCAGCGCTGGCGACTACTACACCGGCGCCAACGGCACCTTCAACGCCGACGTATGGCGCAACGCCTACGTCGCGTCCGGCATCCCGAACAACACCTACACCTACCAGGGCGTCGGATACAAGACCTCCAGCCCGTTCGCTGACGGTACGACGACTATTAATGCATTGGCGTCCCGTGAGATGAACAAGGCGCCGGTCGCGGTCATCGCGATCGTGCTCAACCAGGCCGAACCGCCCGTGAACTACGACCTGGGCGTGTCCACCAAGGCGAACGGCACCACCACCAAGGCCGGCGACACGCGCAACGTGGCCGACACGATCACCACCAGCCGCAACGGCAGCCCGATCAGCGAGAACCTGACCGGCACCAGCACCCTGCGCTGGACAGGCGTCGACGGCACCACCCGCAAGGCCAGCAAGCAGTTCACCATAGGCAACCAGGCGAGCCAGAACGTGTCCTTCTCCTACAAGGACATGGACGCCTCCTGGAAGAGCTGGCCGGCCGGCAGGTTCGCGTTCGACGTGAGCTTCGCCAAGCAGGGCAGGATGAAGAACGCCGTGGCCCTGAACGGCGACAAGGACGCGAACGAGCAGTGGTCCGCGCCGCAGCTCCCGCCGCCCTCCAAGACGCTGACCGACGCGGCCGGCGGACAGGTCACGGCCCCGAACGGCCAGATCGCGTCCGGCAGCCTCTACACCGCGCACGTCAAGGCGCACAGCTCCGCCTCCGAGCATTTCTGGCTGTACGACACCATCGACGTGAGCTCGCAGCAGGTCGTGATCGGCGGCACCGAAACGGACGACCCGTCCAAGATCACCGTGACCGACGAGGACGGCAAGACCGTCCAGGCCGAGATCTCGATCGATGACGGCCAGACGGGCAAGCGCATCGTCAAGGCGCACGTCGTCAGGCCCGCGTCCGGCTGGTACACGCTCAACGTGCCCCAGGCGGCCAAGCCCACCGGCGCCGACTACGACATCCCCGACGATTCGAAGGCATGCTGGCAGGGCGACGGCAAGGACTGCCAGACCGGCAACAGCGAACAGGTCGGCAAGGTCACCCCGAAGCCCGACAAGGTGTGGGTGCTCGACCCCGACGGGGCGCTGAAGGCCGACGACCCGCAGCGCACCAACGACAAGGGCAGCGACAACCGCACGTTCGTGACCGGCGACGCGATCGGCGCCGTCGTCAACGGACGCATCCCCGCCCACCTCCTGAACCCGTTCACCAGCTACAGCATCCAGGACGACTGGACCGCCAGCAGCCAGTGGATCGACTGGGACCACAAGGACCAGGTGCGCGTGTACGTGGACGGCGAGGACGAGACCGCGAACTTCGACATCGCCATCGACACCGCGAAGCACACGACCACCGCGACCGCGAAGAGCGTCTTCCTCACCAGGACCGCGCTGGGCACCGCCGGCCGCAAGGTCAAGCTGTACATCGGCGGCATCGTCAGGAAGGCCCCGAACGCCGACTGGGCGGCCGACCAGAGGAAACTGACCAACAAGGCGTCCGAGACGTGGAACAACGAGACCACCGGCACGAACGAACCGCCCGTCTGGGTGCGCAACCCCAAGCCCGACAAGGTGTGGAGCGTCGACGCCGCCAAGGCCGCGCAGTCGTCCGACCCCGCATGGACCAACAAGGCGTCCGACGACACGAAGACGTTCGTGCAGCGCGACACGTTCGCCGTGACCGTCAACGGCAAGCTCCCGGGGAACCTCGCCAGGAAGATGACCTCCTACGAGATCGGCGACGACTTCGCCAAGGCGGCCAAGTACATCGACCTGGACAAGGCCAGCGTCGAGGTCACCATCGACGGCAAGGACTCCACCGACCGGTTCGACATCCACAAGGAAGGCACGAAGGTGTGGGCCAGCGCCAAGAAGTCCCTGCTCGACACGACCTACAACACCGCCGCCGACCGCGCCGTGCGCATGACCGTCGAGGGCGCGTACCTCAAGGGCGTGCTCAAGGCCGGCGAGAAGGTCACCATGACCAACGGCGGCTGGGAGAAGTGGAACGACCAGGAGATCCCGTCCAACGAGCCGCCCGTCAAGGAATGGAGCCCGAACCCGGACAAGAGCTGGATCCGCCTCGAGAACGGCAAATGGGAGGCCGTCATCGACCCGTCCGAATCCAACAAGACCGGCGCGGACACCATGAAGTTCCTCGACGGCGACCAGGTCGGCAGCGTCGTCAACGGCACCATCGCCAACGACCTCGCCAAGGTCAACGACATCACCCTGACCGACGATTACGCCAAGGCCGACTACCTGTTCGACCTGACCGGCGACAGGAGCCGGATCCGCGTGTACGAGGCCGACGCGGCCACCGACGCGAAGTCCAGCGTCGCGGACATCATCAACACCGGCCGCGACGTGACCGACCGCTTCGACATCACCGTCAACGGCACCAGGGTCACCGCCAAGGCGCACGCCGACTACCTCGCGGAGCAGGTCGGCCTGAAGAACCCGAAGCAGATCACCCTGTTCCTGCCCGGCACCGTGGACTTCGCGGACGGCAAGGGCGCGGCCCAGGTCCGCAAGGACTTCAACAAGGCCGCGGGCGACGAGCTCACGTTCTGCGAGAACCCCGACGGCTCCAAGCTGGCCAACTCGGGCAGCGAGAAGGTCAACGACGAGACCCAGCCGACCAACGAGCCGTACATCTGCGGCTACGTGCCGCCGGTCAAGAAGAAGGTCATAGCCGAAGGCAGCCAGGGCGGCGCGAACCAGGACGCGAACGACAAGGTCGTGTACCCGGGCCAAAGGGTCGAATACCGCCTGACCACGAAGCCGCAGCTGCCGGCCGACCTGGCCTACGACGTCGTGCACGTCCGTGACACCGACACGTACGACCAGTACCTGATCCCGGACAAGCAGACCCTCGAGATCACCGACCTCGCCACCGGCACCCCGCTCGTCACCGCCGACCCCCAGATGGGCGTCGAGGGCGACTACACGGCCGTATGGGACGACGCGAGCCACGAGCTCACCATCGCCTACTCCGACAAGTACGTGCAGGAACACTGGACGAAGGGCTCGCACCCGCAGGTCCAGGTCCGCTTCGAGGGCACCGTGAGCGAGGACGCGCCCACGACCGTGAAGGTCGGCAACCAGTGGGCGCTGACCCTGAACGGCAGCGTCACCCCGTCCAACATCGTGGAGAACAACCCGCCCAAGCACGACCCGAGCAAGAAGGACACCCAGTCCTCCGCGCAGGGCGACCCGACCGTCACCATCGACGGCAAGACCATGCTGCTCGGCGACACCGGCAACTACACGGTCACGCTCGACCTGAAGCAGAAGGACAACGCGTACCGCGTGTGGCGCGCCGGCATCACCGACGACTACGACGAGCAGTACGTGAGCATCCTCCCGTCCGACATCGAGGTGCTCGACCAGTCCGGCGAGGACGTGACCGGCAGGTTCAACGTCCAGGTCCGCGACGGCGTCGCCTACGTGTACGCGAAGACCGTGGACACGTTCGTGCCGAAGACCGGCAGGACCATCCCGGGCGACCCGCAGCCCGAGGACCTCGCCGCCTACGCCTCCGCGAGCGGGCACGACCCGCTCAACGAGCCGGCCATCGACCAGACGCTGCTCGGCCAGGAATACCAGGTCGTCATGCCGTACAAGGTCGTCAAGGTCACGGACGGCTACACCGTCAGGAACAAGGCCGTCCAGGTCACCAACGACACGAAGGCCGAGACCAACGAGGTGTCCAACCCGCTCAAGCCGGTCAACCCGGCCAAGGACGTGACCGTCAAGGTCGGCGGCGATTCCGTCAACGGCAAGAGCGTGTACGAGGGCCGCACGTTCCTCTACAGGCTCGATTCCAGCGTGATCCCCGCCGACCGCGCCTACCCGCAGGTCGACCGGTGGTCCATCACCGACCAACTCGACGTCGAGCACGACCAGTACACCGGCCAGTGGGCCGTGTACGCGACCCGCGACCTGCACCGCGACGGCGAGATCATCGCCGCCAAGGGCGCGAAGCTCGCCGGCAGCGGCTTCGACGGCTCGAAGTTCGGCGGCGACCTGTTCACCGCGTCCGCGGACGACCAGGGCGTCGTGACCGTCGAGGCCACCGAGGCCTACCGCAAGCTCGTCTCGGCCGACACCGCCCACGAGAACGGCTGGCGCGCGTACATCCAGTGCAAGCGCATCAAGACCGCCGACCGCGTCGAGAACCGGTTCACCGAGCACTTCAACGGCAAGGACCTCGAATCCAACGTCGTGTGGACCCGCACGCCCGACATGACCCCGAGCCTGCACCTGGAGAAGTACGACGCGGAGTCCGGCGAGAAGCTCGGCGACCGCGACGACGTCAAGCAGGCGCTCAAGATGGACGGCGACTCGTTGGAGATCGCGTTCAAGATCACCAACACCAGCAAGGTCGATCCGACGACCGGCGAGGGAGCGTGGTTCCAGGCCAAGGACCTGAAGCTCACCGACGGCACCATCGCCGGACTGGGCAAGGTCGAGGACATCAGGACCCCGGCCAACTGGGACACCCTGGTCCTCAAGCCCGGCGAATCCGTGACCGTGACCGGCACCCTCAAGGGCGTGACCGAGGGCGGCCACCACACCGACCGCGCCAAGGTCACCGGCACCCCGCTCGTCGAATGCCCCGTCACCGACCAGCTCGGCGACCAGTCCGGCAGGACCGAGGGCGACCAGGCCGTCGACGGCGACGCCGGCAAGGCGGAAGGCCTCAAGCAGGTCACCGTCTCCGGCCGCACCCTGTGCGAGGACACCACGGTGGACTCCAACCCGGACGACTGGAACGGCTACCGTCCCAAGCCGCTCGCCATCACCGGCGCGGGCATCGTCCCGATCGTCCTGGCCGTGCTCGTCGCGGTCGGCGGCGGCGCGGGCCTGCTGATCGCGTCCCGCCGACGCGCGGCGAAGGCCCCGGCCGACACCGAGGGCTCGGAGGAGTGATCCGACGAACCTGACCCCGGGCCCGCGGCGGACCGTTCGCCATGATCCGCCGCACGGGCCCACGGGCGCGCCCGGATCCCTTCCCTTCCCGGACGCGTCCAAGGCCCCACCGGCGAACGGTCGGCGGGGCCTTTTCCATACCATCGTCCGAGCCTCTTCGGGTTCGTCGGGAACGTCCAAACCGGAGCCTTCTCGACGGCCATACCGTGGTCATGTCATTCAAAACAAGTCGAAAGGAAAACATCATGTACGGAATCACCATCGCGGCAGACAGCGGCAGCGTCGTCACCAGCGCGTTGCAGCTTTTCAGCCAGTTCGCCATCATCGGCGGAGGCCTGTGGGCCGTGTGGGGCGTGGTCACCCTGGCGGGCGGCCTGAAGGACCAGAACGGCCCCGCCACCCAGTCGGGCGTCTGGCAGGTCGTCGGCGGCGGCCTGATCATCGCGGCCGCGGCCCTGTTCTCCAACATCGCCCTGTAGACGGGAGGCCACGCATGGTCGATTTCATCGTCGGCATCCTCAACTCGATAGGGTCCGGCGTCGGCGACGACCTCGTGGCCGACCTGCTGAAGACCCCCGCCGAATACAACGCGGACATGTACCAGCTGAGCCTGACCGTCGCCCTCTCGGCGGTCAAACCTATAGCCAGCACGATACTGGCGATCATGTGCGTCCTGGAACTCGCCAGGGTCAGCACCCGGGCGGACGGCGACCGAGAGCTGGGCGTCAAGCTCGTCGCCATGGCGATGTTCAAGCTCACGCTCGTGTTCACCGCGGCCCAGCACAGCGAGCTCATGCTCCAGGCCATCGACGAGATTGGCGACAGCGTGCTCGGCGGCATCCAGTCGTCGGTGGACACCAGCGGCGCGTCGTCGGGCCTCGGCCTTGGCGACAGCATGCGCGACGCCATCGACTCCGCCGGCTGGATGGGCCAGATACCGTGCCTGATCCTGCTGCTCATCCCGTTCCTCGTCTCCAAGGGCGCGACCATCGTCGTCACCGTCGTCATCCTCCTGCGTTTCGTGCAGATATACATGCTCACCGCGTTCAACCCGCTGCCGATCGCGTTCATCGCCCAGGAGGAGACCCGCCAGTGGGGCATCAACTACTTCAAGCAGTACGCGTCGCTGGTGTTCCAGTGCGCGACCCTGTATCTGGCGATCCTCATGTACCGCACGCTCGTGGGCGGCACGCTCAACCCGAGCAAGTTCAAGGACGGCGACAGCCTCTCCGGCTGGGTGATGGGCAACTTCACCGGCCTGCTCCTGGCGAGCGTCATGCTCATCGGCGTCGTCATGGCGGCCAACTCCGTCGCCAAGAAGCTCTTCGGCGGCGAATGAAACACAACGCAATCCACGAAAGGAAGCAATCATCATGGCGTTGCAGATGCCCGTCTACAGGGAATTGACCACCATCGAATCGAAGGTGTTCATGGGAATGAGCTGGCGGCAGTGCCTCGCCGCCGTCATCCTCGCCGTCGTGTGCGGGGGAGGGTACATCGGCCTGTGGCTCGGGTTGGGCATGAACCCCAACCTCGCCATGTACCTGATCTTCCCGCCCGGCCTGCCCGTGGCCATATGGGGATGGGTGAGGCCAAAGGGCCTCATGCCCGAGAAATACCTGAAATACATCCTGCGCCACTACACGCAGCGCGAGGTCTACCTGCTCGACGGTCCGGGCAGACCATACCGCACCGGCGCGAAACCAACGATCAAGGAAAGGTGAGGAATGTTCGGAAAGAAGAAAGCCCCGGTGGCCGCGCCGGCCGAAGGCGGTGCCGAAGCCAGGGCGAAGGCGAGGAGAAAGAAGGCGACGCGTCTGCCGAAGGGCGTCAAGCAGCTCATCGGCTACGACGCGATGCTGCGCAACGGGATCGCCAGCCTGGGCGACGGGCGGTGGAGCGCCACCATCCTCTTCCAGGACATCAACTACCAGCTGAGCCCGGAATCCCATCAGATGGAGATCATCGACCGGTGGGCCAAGCTCATCAACAGCTTCGAGGCCGGGCAAAGCGTGCAGATCGCCTCCTACACGCGCTCACGCGGCGTGCGGGAGATCCTCGCCGACGTGATGATGGACGAGACCGGCGACAGCCTCGACCACTACAGGCTCGACTACAACCGCCTCGCCCAAGGCAAACTCGAATCCGTCAGCCGCAACACCAGCACCGTCAAGACCCTGACCGTCACCGTCCGCGAAAGCGACGAGCAGGCCGCCGTCGCGAGCCTGAACGCCCTGTGCAACAACCTCGTCAGCCAGATGCGCTCCATCGACGCATGCAAGGCCACCCGGCTCGACCGCGAGCACCGGCTGCGCCTCATGGCCGAGGTGCTCCGGCCCGGCGAGGGGTTCCGGTTCGACGAACGCCGTTTCGAGCATCAGCCCGGCAAACCCGACACCAAGGACCTCGTGTGCCCGTGGAGCATCGGCGCGCGAAACCCGACCATGCTCGACATCGAATCCCTGGACTCGAAATACCTGCACCGCACCATGTGGGTGTCCGGCCTGCCGCCGGAACTGTCCGACCAGCTGGTCAACGACCTGACCGGACTGCGCGCCCGCGTCGACGTGAGCATCCACCTCGCGCCCATGGACCGCGGCGAAAGCATGACGCTCGTGCGCCGCAAGAACGCCGAGGTCAAGATGCAGATCATGGATCAGCGGCGCACGAACCGCAAGCAGGGCCTCGACCCCGACGACCTTCCCGACGACCTCGCCGACCAGCAGGAGCAGCTCGGCCAACTGCGCGACGAGCTGCGGTCCACCAACCAGAGGCTCGTGGACTCGATCATCGTGATCGGAGTGTCCGCGGCAAGCCAGGAGGAGCTGGAGGTCGCGTGCAGGAACGTGAAGGCCAAGGTCAACGCGCAGTCGTGCACGGCCGAGAGCCTCAAGTTCATGCAGATGGAGGGTTTGACGGCCGAGCTGCCGCTGGGCAACAACCCCCTGCCCATGAAACGCACCCTGACCACGAACAGCGCGGCCATCCTCATCCCGTTCACCACGCAGGAGGTGTTCGAGCCGCACGGCCTGTTCTACGGAAGCAACGCGAGGAGCGGCAACCCGATCCTCGCGGACCGGCGCAGCCACATGAACTCCAACGGATTCGTGCTCGGCACGTCCGGCGGCGGCAAATCCTTCACCGTCAAACAGGAGATCGCCGGCATGTTCCTCAACCGTGACGACGAGGTCATCGTCATCGACCCGGAACGCGAGTACCTCGCCCTTGCGGCCGCGTTCGGCGGACAGATCATCCAGATCAGCGCCGGCACCGGCACGCGCGTCAACCCGATGGACATCGTCCTGGAGGATGATTCGGCCTCCGACCCCGTCAAGGACAAGACCAACAACGTGGTCTCCATGATCGGCGCGCTCATAGGCGGCATCGACGGCCTCGACCCGCTCCAGAAGGGACTCGTCGACCAGTGCGTCAGCAACCTGTACACGCGTTACCGCAACCAGGGCGGGGGAGTGGTCCAGCCCACATTGCAGGACCTGCACGACGAATTGCAGGCGGGCGGCGACCAGGTGAGCCGGTACCTTGCCGACGCGCTCAACCCGTACATCACCGGCTCCATGAGCGGCTTCAACGGGCAGACCAACGTGGACCTGTCCAACCGGTTCACCGTGTTCGACGTGTCCGGCTTGTCCGGCGAGCTGCGCACGTTCGGCATGATGGTCGTCATCGACCAGGTGTGGAACCGCGTCATCCGCAACAAGGCCAACGGGCGGCGCACCTGGCTGTACGTCGACGAGTTCCACCGCTTCTTCTCCAACCAGTACGCCGCCGCCCAGTTCAAGGACATCTACAAGCGTGCCCGCAAATACGGGCTCGGCGTCACCGGCATCACGCAGAACGTCGAGGAGATCCTCGACCTGCAGGACGCGCGCGAGATGCTGTCCAACAGCGATTTCCTCATGCTCCTGAGCCAGAACAGCACCGACGCGGACGCCCTGTGCGAGCTGCTGACCCTGAGCGAGGAGCAGCGCCAGTACTTCACCGGCGTGCTGCCCGGCCAGGGACTCATGAAGATCGGCAGCGCCTACGTGCCGTTCGACGGTCGCATCCCCGCGGGCGGCGACCTCTACCGTCTGTACTCCACGACCTTCCAGGAAGGAAAGTAAACGCATGAGCGGAACCCAAGCCCACCACGCCGGAGGCACACGCGCCCGCATCGGACGCGCGGCCACCGGCGTGGTGTCCAGCGCCGCGCAGTTCGGCGCGGACCGGACCGACATCGCCGATTCCATGGGTCACACCGCCGCCGAGATGGCGGGACGCGCCGGCATGTACGGCATGTCCTCCACCATGCACGGCGTGGGCTGGACGGCCGGCAAGGCGCGGCGCATCATGAACCGCGGCAAACGCGCCCTGCGGTCGGGCAAGGGAATGCGCAAGACGGCCGGCAAACCCAAGGCGCTGTCCGAGGCGAAGCCCAGCGATAAGATCGGCAGGTTCGCCGCGAAAGGCAAGGCGAGCAAGCGGATCGGCAAGCACATAGGCGCGGGCCTTGGAAAAGCCGGCCGGAGCGTCAAACGGATGGGATCCACCGGCATGGGCTGGATGGACGAAGCCGGCGCAAGGCTCACCACTGCCGACGACGACTTCGCGTCGAAGCTGGGAAGCACCACACGCGACCTGTCCTTCAAAGCGGCACGCGCGGGCGTGAAAGGCGTCAACTCGTCGGCCAAATTCATCTGGCGGCACCGCCGCGCGCCGGCCAAGGCGGTACGCGGAGCGAAAGCCACCGGACAGGCCTCCGTGCGCGCCGCCCGCGCCGCCGCGAACTTCGTGCGCATGGCCGCGTCCCGCGTCATCGCAGGAGCCGCCTCCATCAGCCTTCCCATCATGCCCGTCATCGCGGCCATGCTCGCGGTGCTCGGCGTGCTCCTGGCCGTCATGGGCGCGTTCCTGGGATCCAGCGCCAGCGAATCCACGGTCGCGGGCATGCCCGCGGAATACGAGGCCGACGTGATCCGCGCCGGATCCATCTGCCAGGTCGTCACGCCGAGCATCATCGCCGCCCAGATCGACCAGGAGTCCAATTGGAATCCGAATGCCGGCAGCTCCGCCGGAGCACAGGGCATCGCACAGTTCATGCCGTCCACATGGGCGTCCGCGGGCAAGGACGGCGACGGCGACGGCAAGGCCGACATCTGGAACCCGCACGACGCGATCTGGAGCCAGGGCAACTACATGTGCGGCCTCGCCTCGCAGGTCGAGACGGCCAAGAAGTCCGGGAAACTGACCGGCGACACGCTCCAGCTGACCCTCGCCGCCTACAACGCCGGCCTTGGCAGCGTCCTGAAATACGGCGGCATACCGCCCTTCACGGAGACCACCAACTACGTGAAACGGATCGTCGACCTGGCCCGGACCAAGTACACCTCCTCGGGCGGTACCGGCGATTCGGGTCCGACCGTCGGCGCGCTGAGCCCGAAACTCGTCATGAGCGACAGCTGGCACGTGAACATTGAGGCCATGGGCCTGCACTACACGCGCTTCCCCGACTACGACACCTACCAGTGCACCTGGTGGGCCGCGATGCGACGCAACCAGATCGGCAAACCCGTCGACGCGCACATGGGCAACGGAGGCCAATGGAACGACACCGCAGCCCGCCTCGGATACAAGGTTGGCCGGAGCCCGAAGCCCGGCGACGTGATCTGCTTCGAGCCCGGCGTGCACGGCTCCAGCGGATACTACGGCCATGTCGCGGTCGTCGAACAGGTCAACTCCGACGGCTCGATCCTCATCAGCCAATCCGGCAAAGGCTGGATGGCGGTCGTCACCGAGACGATCAGCGCGTCCGACCTCAAGGCCATGGGCGGCGGCGTCAGCTTCATTCACTAGGAAGGAAAGGGAAATGGACGAGCGCAAAAGGAACATCCTCATCATCGCGGCCACGACCGCGGCCGTCGTTCTCATGGTCGTCGCGAACATCGCCTTCATCCTCATGCATCCGTCCGGCACGGAAAATCGGAACAAGCTCGCGGCATCCGACGTCAAGGCGGAGACGTCAACGTCCACGCCGGCCGCAAGACACCAGAAACCATTGGAGGTATGCGAGAAGCTCGCCCCGAAGGCCGCCGCCACATACACCTCCAAGGCCGCCGACCGCGACCGGCTCATCAAACGATACTTCGCATCCGACGCGCAGGGCCTGAACATCCCCATCGACCGAATCGCCGACCAGCCCGACGTACAGGCATCCGGCGGCATGAACGCCGGCACCTCCACGACCGCGACGTGCAGCGTCTGGACCGGCCTTGAATCGCCATGGACCCTCACATGGCGATGGACCGCCGACAAGGGCTGGAAATGCACCGGCATCAGCGGGCCGCTCGAAGGCGCGTACACCGTCCTCGGCGACAAGGCGCCGGAGGAAGACAAGGACGACGAGAAATGATCAGGACCGACAGGAAGACGGGCGAGCCGATCCTCAGCCCCAAACTCACTGCCGACCAGCTGCACGCCATGGCCAACGACCCCGGCTGGCGCCCGTGGATGCGCCTCATAGCCGAACACCCGCACGCATGGCCGGCACTCATCGACTGGTGGCACAACGCGCAGACACAGGGCTTCGACGCGGCTGGAGCGGCGCCGAAGCCTCCCGAATCCATGCGCCGTCGCCGCCGCGTCGCCATACCATCCGCGCCACTGCCGCCGGAAGACGAACCAGGACAGGAACCCGAGCCGGCATCTATGGACGAGGAGCCATCCCGGTCGCAATCCTCCGTTTCCGGTTCTTCCCACGAACCGGAAACGGAACAGTCCCATCCCGACGATTCCGCGGAGAAGGCCCTGAAGGACGCCGACGGCGATTTCGCGGCACTCGAACAGGTCGCCGACCCGGAGCCAACCGCAATGAGCCTCCCGCCCATATCGGGACCGGAACCGACGGAAACCGGGAAGACCGAGAGACCAGGAGGGCTGTCGGCGGCCGTCACCTACTCGGCCGACCTCGACGATCTGAAGGTTCGCCGCGTCTTCCCGGTCGGGAAAGCGCTCGTCGCGATCGTCATGGCCGCGAGCCTCATCGCCGTGTCCTGGATAGGACCGCAAATCAAAACCCGCCACGCCGCCGCCGTGCGGCAAGAGGCGCATGAGACCGCAATCAGCGCATGCGACTCGGCCGAAGCGACACGCAAGACCGTCCAGTCCGACCTGGACAGGACCACGGCCAAAGCCTCCAAACTACTGAAGGACACCAGTCGCGGCCAGGTCGCGGATCCCAAGAAGCTTGACGCGTTGAATCGGCTCCTGGACGCAAAGACGACCACAATCAAGGGTTCCTGCGCGCCCGACGCCGCCGCATCAGACGTGGACAGGACCACTGAGGCGCTGCGCAGAACGACCAAAGAGCTCAAGAACCGTCTCACCGACCTCAAGACCGCAACCAAGGCCGTCACCGACAGCAAACTCGACAAGACCGTCGACGACGCGAACGCGCTGTACAAGGAGACGGACGGCAGGGTGGCGGACGACAAGACCCGGGAGATCCTGCTGAAGGCGGTCAAAGCCCGTGACACGGACGCCATCGCGAAGGCCGTGAAGGAGGTCAACGAATCGAAGGCGGCGAAGGAGAAGGCCGACGCGGAGGCGAAAGCCAAGGCCGAACAGGAAGCAGCCGCGGCTGCCGCCGCGCAGCAGCAGGCGCAGGCATCGCAATCCCAATCGGCTCCACAGCGGCAAACGCCCTCATATTCGGGAGGAAGCCAATCGCAATCCCAAGGAAGTTCCGGATCCGGTTCCGGAACCGGACGACGCCCGTCTTCGGGAGGCTCGTCGTCCTCCGCCAATACGGTCGGAGCCTCGCCGGGATGGTCCGTGCCCGCGCCATCAGACGAGGGCACCGGCTTGCCCGGAAGCGATCCGGGGTTGTGATTCGCGAAAAGAGGAGGTGCGTCCACCACGCCCACGCCATCGATGCCCTCCACGCCCTCCACGCCGACGCCCCAGCCGACGCCGTCGACCCCATCGAAGCCATCAGGCACCGACGGCGCGACCGTCGGCTGACGACATTCACGTGGCTAAACGCAGTCGGCTTGTACTGCCGGCTGCGTTTAGCCGTTTTTCGTTTTTTTACGGAGGCGGTTGCCATCGGTATATACCGAAATGCCGATATACCAAAATGTTACATAAGGGTGTAAAATATTCCATTAGGAATTTATGACGCGAAAAAGGAGCGGCCGTGTATTATCCTCCGGAACAGTTCAAGATGCTGGACGAGGCCCATGCCCTCACCGACTCATTGCAGGACCTCGCCCCGAAGCTGTACGAAACGCTGAACGCGGCACGGGCCGATCTGTTGGATCGTTATCCGTCGGATCTGTTCTGGGACAATCAGAACAATATGAATATGCCGCGTCTGATCAACCAGCGATGCGCAAGGATCTGGAACGATGACAGCTGGGTGCTTTCCGACAAATGCGGATACCTTCACCTAAGAGAGGGCTCGTCCGGGCTGCGCGCGATCCTGCGCCGCGTGGATCCGGTGACGGGCAAGCTGCCTAAGACGAATGCCACCAAAGCGTCCCGCGCATACTACATGCAGGAGACCTGCAAAGGGGCCGGGGCCCTCAAGAGACTTTCGCAGGACGATCTGTTCGCGCCCGATGGCGAGGTATCCCCGGATTTGAGCGACACCAGACTGATTCTGGCGTGGCAGGAAACGGATAAGGCCATTTCGGTCACGGCATACCGGCCGTTGGAAGTCGTGCCGTACGCGTACTCGGGATCGGCTAGGAAATACGATTTCAGTCTGGATCTGCTTGACAGGCCGGTGGAGGTAAAGGACTTCACCCCGATCGAGGACAACGACGACAACCTGCTACCCAACCTCGTCTTCGACGACACAAACGAAAACGAGAGCACTGAGATTCAGGCGGAACGATAGAATGGGCTTCCCTCATCGCTCCGTCGCTGATAGGAGATGAAAGCCATGACGGAATACCACGCCGAAAGAATCGCGCAGGCGCGGCACCTGGAAGGCATGACCCAAAGGGAATTGTCCGAGCGTTCGCACATCTCCCAATCGAAACTCAGCAAGTTGCAGAACGGCTTTATCGTCTTCAAAGAAAACGAGGCCAGGTCGATCGCCGCGGCGCTGGGCTTCCCGGTATCGTATTTCACGCGCGAGGATCCCATACTGCCCATGACGGCGGTCACGTATCGCAAGACCAGCAAATCCAGCATGGGAGAGCTGTCTGCCGTATCGATCGAGTATTCCGAACTATGCGCCACGGTGTCGCGACTGTCCGGTCTTCTGGGCATGACTGCCGGCAAGACCGCTTGGATCCGGAAGATCGCCCCGCGTACACCGGAGCTTTCCGTCTCCGAAATCGACCGTATTGCCAATCAGGCGAGAACATGCATGGGGTTGGAACCCGTTGGTCCGATTGGAAACCTGACCCGCAGCCTGGAAAGGCAGGGCATTGTGGTGGCTCCGATGAAGTCCACCGGTGGCAGCGATGATGGGAAGACGAGGCTGACGAGCGAAGGCATCACATATCCGCAATGCGAGGGAATGCCATGCATCGGATACTCCGCCGGCAAACGCATCGGCGGCGACCGCCAGCGCTTCACCAAGGCGCATGAACTGGGACATCTTATACTGCATCGGTTCCGCAGGCCCGATACACCGCAGCAGATGGAGCGTGAGGCGCATCTGTTCGCGGGAGCGTTGCTGCTGCCCGCCGAGGATATGTCGCGCACCGTCCAGAGGAACGCCACGTTAAGCGACTTCCTCAAAATCAAATCGGGCTGGGGCGCCTCCATCGCCGCGTCAATCAGCCGTGCTCGCGCGCTGGGCATCATCAGCTCCGAACGCTATCGTTCCTTGCAGATCCAATTGTCCAGCCGGGGATGGCGCAAACAGGAACCCGTCAATGTGGGGGAGGAGCATCCGCTGCTGCTCAAGCAGATGATCCAGGCCGTTTTCGGAGTCGGCTCAAGCATCGGTGGCGAGCAGGCGATTAAGTCCTTCGACGCCGCCGGCAAGCTCGCAATCCCGTTCCGCTATCTTGACTGCTGGTCCGACGGTCTCGTCGAAGAAGGCGTGGAATTCGGCTTCGTCGAGGATCGAATCAATTCGGTCGCCAGCGACCGTGTCCGTCATGATGTGGAACGGGAACGCATTCCCGTCGGCTGAGGCCTAGCCTGGTTGGGGCTCGCGGCGGACTTCCCAAAATGCGGGGACACGACTAATATGGCGGATAACAGCAGCTCCCTAAGCCTACTCGCAGTGCTCAAACCAGGGGGCTCTTTCCATATCGGGACGGAATCCAGGCTGGCCGTGAAGACGGACTTACCTCGCGTTCAGGGTTCGTGCGCCCGCATGACGATGGGAGTGAACAGTGAGCGATTTCAGCGAACGCGACGGGCAGCTGCTGGCATTGTTCGGCATGACCGAGGAGCAGGTGCGCGAGGCCGAGATGATCGCCGAATCCGAGACCATCCCGGATGGTCTCGTGGGGCCGGTCTATTACGGGCGTCACCATACTGATGCTTCTCGGCTTGGTTCATGACGGGATTTTTCTCTGAATTCGGTGTTCTTTTCTCTGAATTTAGAGAAAGATTCAGAGATTCAGGGTCGCCGTCAGACGGGCCGGGGCATAGGCCCCTAATCCACTGAATGGTGTGAAAAATGCAGGAAATGGCTCGTTCCAACGGTTTTCGGGTGTGAAAAATGGAGCGAAGAATGCAAATACTGCAAAAAATGGACAATTCCAACGATTTGAGGAGCATCCGCCACCAAATTGGGCTTCCATGAGTGTTCCTTTTCCGCCAGCCCCGTCTTCGAGGGCGGGGACTATACTGGCTATCGGATATTTGTTATTCATCGGGTTGACGCCGTTGCAGCGGCGTCAACCCTTTTTCATGAAGATGCAGGCTTCCGGATCAAGCCGTTCGTCCTTCGCATGGCATTATGATGGCTGTGTCGGGCTTGAAGAATCGCAGCACCTGCCATGCCTTGCGGATGGCGTCCAATGTCTTGTCGGGCAGCCGGACATCGGCGGTCTGTAGCTGTCGGATCTGGCTGGTGAGCATACGTCCGCGTATCGCGGCAAGCTGATATGCACTGCCGTTCATGACTGGTTCGGTTCCGCCGGGCATATTGCGCATGCTGTCGCCCAGGTTCAGGATCGAGCGGAGGTTCTCCTCAAGACCGAGGACCGTGGCGATCACCGAGGTCGGAGCATCGTTCCGTGGCTCCCTGGGGAGCGTGAATTCCTCTATCACCTGTCGCGCGGTCCTCCCTTGGAAAGCGCCGGAGCGGGCTGGAAGGTAGGGCTGGTCGCAGTCGCAGAGCAGCTGGATGGGGCTGATGGCGGGCACTTCGGCGAAGTGGGCGAGCTCGGGAATCGTGATGGCGGTCTTCCGTTCCGCCTCGATGTTGAAGACGACGGTTGCGGAGATGGCGTCGTCCGGATATCTGGAATTGACCTCATGGGCGAGTTCCTGGGCGGTCAGTCCCGCGAGCTTCCTGTACCTGCGCAGCAGTTGCCCGGTCGACGCAGCTTCAATGGCGGATGGTTCGCTGGTCATGCGGCCTTCCTCCATCCTTCGGAGTGTTTGAGTGTGGATTTCGGTTTGGTGATGGTGGTTCCCGGCCATGCCTTGCGGCTGAGGAACGGGTGGAGTCCACGCAGGTTGTAGATGCATTTGTCGTTGTCCAATTGGGCGAGCTCGTCGGGCGTGAGGAGTTCGCGTCCGGTGCGCTGGTAGTTGGTGGTGTGGCTGCCGGACACGCCCTTCGAATCGCTGGTGGTGCGGATGTCGATGGTCTCCTTGCCGAGCAGTTTGCTGAGCCATTCGGTGGTGGACTGCTCGTTGCCACCGAGGAAGAGCACACTGTCGCAGTTGCCGACGATGGTCTCCCACGAGTCCTTGTACATGGTCTTCAATTGGGCGATGGTCTGGAGGATGATGCTGACGCTGACCTTGCGCGAGCGGATCGTGGCGACGAGCTTGTCGAAGTTCGGGATGCGCCCCACGTTGGCGAACTCGTCGAGGAAGCAGTGCAGTGGCGTGGCGAGGCATTCGCCGGGGTAGGTGCGGCAGCGGCGGATGATGCTGTCGAAGAGGCATTGGTAGAGGATCGCGGCCAGGAAGTTGAAGGTCGGGTCCTCGTCGGGCAGCGCGAGGAATATGGCCGTCTTCCCGTTGGGACGTCTGTAGCCGCCCTCGTGCTCGTCCTGGTATCCGCCGATCCGGTCGATGCCGAGGTTGTCGTCGGAGAGGATCTCCCTGACCGGGCCGACGGTCAGTGGGGCGAGGCGCACGCCGAGGCTGATGATGATGCCCTTCTTGGTCTCTCCGGCGCCCTGGGTGAAGGGCCGGTACTGGCGGGCGGCGAACTTCAGGCCCTGGGCGAGACGCCATGCCTCCCGCAGGTCCGGGTCGTCGTGGTCCGCGCCCTCGCGTTCCCATTCGGCGCGGGTCTCCTCGTATATTTCAGTGGCGGTCCGGGCGACGGCGTCGACCTGGCTTTCCTTGGTCTCGTCCTGTTCGCTGGCCTCGAGCAGGTCGCGCATGTCGGCCACCGCGTTGAGGGTCTGGCCGGCTTCGATGTTCAGGCAGTCCTTGAGGATGTCGTCGGGCAGGTAGTAGACGAACGCGGTGAGCGCGGTCAGCAGGCTGCGTTCGGATTTGGTCCAGAAGTCGTTGGTCTGGTGCTCCTTGGGTGTGGAGCCGTTGGTGTTGTCCATGATGTTGGTGACCAGGCGCATTATCGCCACATCGGGCTTGTCGGGGTCGATGTAGCGCATGGGGTTAAATTTCGTCCAGCTGGTCAGGTCCACCAGGTCGAGCTGTTTGACCGTGTATCCCATTTTCTCCAGTTTTCCACCGGTCACCGCGTAGAGTTCGCCCTTGGGGTCGGTGCACGCGTAGTTCATGCTGCCTTTGAGGATGTTGGGGATGACGTGGGTGGCGGTCTTGCCGGAGCCGGAGCCGCCGATGACGGCGGTGTTGAGGTTGCGTCGCGTGGCCTGGGCGTCGAGGCTCAGGCCCTCGGTGGCCGTCATCTGGAGGTTCTGCCTGGTGTCGCTGTCGGTGTATGGGGCCATCTCCCGGCTGGTGGACCAGCGTGCGGACCCGTATTCCTCGCCTTCGCGCCAGTTGCGTTGGCTCATACTCCACCGGTAGAGGTGGAACAGGCCGACCGCGCCCGCGCCGCCCAGTCCGCATAGGAGGCTGGTCCGGTCGAATCCCAGGGCGGTCGGATGCTGGAGCATGGTCGTCATGCCATCCATGATCCGTTCGATGCTTTCGCCGGCCGCGATGCCGGCCTGGACGCGTGCGGCCGCGAGGTCGGCGATCCAGAATCCCGCGAGGATGGTCAGCGTCCTGACGACGATTCCCCTTATTCGTTCCATGATGGTTCCTTTCTATTGTTTTCTTTCGTCGAGGTTCGCTTTGAGTTTGGTTTTGAACCGCTCGTACAGCGTCTTCCTGCTGGTGATCCTCGCGCCGTCCGGGCTGGTCCCGGTCTTGGCGTTGTCGCCGTCGGCCTGCGCCGCGTCCTTCGGGGACGTGAGGGGCGTGACGGTGGTCATGCCGTCCGGCGTGACGTCAATGCTGAATGGTTGGCCGTCGGCCATGAGCGTGGACATGAGCCGGCCGGTGCGGCTGTGGATGTCGATCCATTCGCCGGCACCGGTCTTGTCCGGCCTGGTGGCGCTGACGGTGGTCCGTGTCATCGCTCTCCGTCCGGCTCGTCGTGGCTGGGGTCGAATGCGAGGCTTGTGGCCTCGATGTCGATGCCGGATTCCTCGTCTCCGGCGGTGCCCTTGACCATGAGGCGGGCTCCCTTGTGCGCGTTGCGGCCGATGTTCTCCGAGTGATCCCCGCCGCTGGCATGGATGGTGATCTTTCGCCCGTTTCCGTCCGGATCGACCAGTGCCTCGAGCAGCCAGTCGTCGTGTCCTCCGTGTGGTTGCGGGTCCCTGATGAGCGTGCCCTCGAACCAGATGACGGGCTCCGTGGCGCGCTGTTCTTCCGTTGCCATATGTTCCTCCTATAAGGTGAGGGGCGGCGTGCGAAGCCGCGCGCCGCCCCCGGTGGATGTGTGGGCCTACAGTCCCAGTCCGTGGCGTTTGGGTGTGTGCTGCTCCCGCGCGGGCGCCGGGCGTTCCGGCTCCGGCCGGTCGAGGTCGCGGCCTCGTTCCGGCTCGTGCTCCTTCAGCTGGTCGAGCTGGTGCAGCGTCCAAGTGGACAGTTCGCCGTCGTATGACGCGCGGGCGAGGATCTCGTCGCGGTTCTCCCAGACGAGCTGGTCGGCCTGCTGTTGGGTGACACCCGTCCAGTCGCCCTGCTCGTTGATGCGCATGAGCGGGTCCGTCCGCGGATCCCATCCGCCCATCTCGCGTTTCTCCGCGATGTCCGCTTCGGTGAGACCGTCGCCGGCGAGCTGGATCGCCTTGTCTGACGGGTAGGCGGCGATGTCGTTCTCGGGGTCGTGCGCGTTGACCTCGCTTACGATGCTGTGCAGGATTCTGACGGCGGCCGGGTCGGGGGATTCGTATCGTTCCAGGATGTGGCTCGCGCGCATGCAGGATGCCTTGCGGTGCTGCTCGTAGAGTATGGCCGGATCCTCCTCGACCTTCGTCACGAGATATCCGGCGTCCTCCCTCGCCTTCATCGCCTGGTCGCGGTCGAAGGCGGTGCTCAGGTATGCGATGTGCCTGTCGGGGTCCCCGGGTTTCCGCCACCGGTAGGCGTATTCCTCCGGCGGCTGGTGCGCGGCCAGGTGGCTCGGCTCGGATGCGCGGGCCTTGTGGAGGCCGCCCGCGCGTTCCCATTCGGCCACCGCCTTGCCGAGCTCCTGTAGCGCGTCGGGTTCGGCGGGGTCGATGACGGTGTGTTCGCGGTCGGCCAGATCGTTGTCGTCATATTGCCATTCCGCCTGTGGCCGGTTGGCGTAGGATACCTCGATCCGGCCGGCCAGACGGTCCGTGTCCTTCCATGCGGGGCTGTCGTGGAGGTCGATCTGCACGGCGCGGCCGTCCGTGAGCCGGGCTTCGAGGTAGTGTCCCATGGCGTTGCCGCCCTGGGTGATGCCGTCGATATTGGGGTCCTGTTCGAGCAGTCGTCCGATGTCTTCCCGTGTCAATGGCATGCGTGCGCTCCTTTCCGTTTTTGTGGTTTCCTGGTCTCTACTTTCCGTCTCCCGGGGTTCGTCGGGTTTGGACGTCAGCCGTTCGAGTTCGGCTTGTTTTTGCCGGTATTCGTCCTCGTGGGCGAATGGTTCGGCCAGTGTCTCCTGTGCGGCGGCGAGCTCCCTTTCGGCGTCGGCCAGCCGTTCCGCGAGCTTGCCGGGGTCGGTGGCCATGTTCCTGACGAGTCGGTCGAGCTGGCTGACGATGCTGGATGGTCCGGTCAGGTATGGACCGGGCATCTCGGTGCCGGATTCGTGTTCGTGGACCGCCTTGACGGCCAGGGTGATCCGTCCGGTGGTGTCGGCGCGGCGTGCGATGACGGGCAGGCCGTCGTATTCGGCTATCGTGTCCCCGTCGTGCGCCTGGTGGGCGGCCTGGTGGAGGAGCCTGCATGCGGTCTGCCGGTCGCCGACCGGCTGTCCGTTGATGGTCATGCCCTCCCATCGGCCGTTCATGCGGGCGGTCTGGTGGATGCCCAGGGCCTTGGAGGCGAGCGGCTTGTCGTCGGCCTTCTCGCGGATCGACTGGCGCAGGAGTTCGACGCGTGGCTGGAGCTGCTGGCCGATGTCCCTGCGGGTGTCGGCCTTCTGCTGCGCCCATGAGGCGCGCAGGAGCTTCAGCTGGTTGATCTCGTTCTCCAATGTCATGCGGCGTTGGATGTCGGGGTCTCCGGTGGCCAGCGCCTTGATGTTGGCGAGAGTCACCACGTCGGCGTCGAGGTCCGCGGCCTCGCGGGCGGGGCTCTTCGAGCTCATGAGCTGGCTGATGAACCTTTGCTTGCGTTCCACGGTCTGGTAGCTGTACGCGTCGAACGTGCCTTCGGTCACGTACCGGTAGTCGCGCACGTGGCCGTACGTGTTGCCCTGGCGTTGGATGCGGCCGAGGCGCTGTTCCAGGTCGGCGGGACGCCAGGGGCAGTCGAGGTCGTGGATCGCGGCGAGGCGTTCCTGCACGTTGGTGCCGGTGCCGAGCTTCTGGGTGCTTCCCATCAGCACGCGGATCTCGCCGGACCTGACCTTGGCGAACAGCTGCTCGCGTTTGGCGGGGTTGTCGCCCGCGTCGTGCACGAACGCTATCTGCTCGGCCGGCACGCCCAACGCCACGAGCCGGTCCTTGAGGTCCTGGTAGGCGTTCCATCCGCCCGATGCGGGCGTGCTCGAGTCGCAGAAGACGAGTTGCGTTCCTAGGTGTGGCGTCTCCTCTTGCCAGATCCGGGCGACGTTCTCGGCGCATGCCTGGATCTTGCCGTTCTCCAACGGCCGGTCGTTTTCGTGGCCTTTGAGGAGTTTGGGGTCGAGGGCGATCTTGCGTCCGTCGCCCGTGATCTTGAGGAGGTTGTCGTCCTCCGGTGGCACGCCGCCGTCGCGCACGCGGTCCGCCCTGTCGGACAGTTCCTCCATCTCCTCCTTCTGCCGGTCGGTGATGGGTACCGGCACGGGCACCTGTTCCAGTTCGGGCAGGGGCAGCTGGATGTCGTCGTTGGTGATCATGTCGGTGAACTGCTTCACCGCGTTCATCAGTTCGGGCAGGTTCTGGAACCGCGCGAACCTTTGCTTGACCTGGAAGCCGTTGCCTTCGGGTTTCAGTTCCACGGTGGGCACGACCTGGCCGTAGGCGCCCGCCCATGCGGCGAACGTGTCCAGCCCCTGCGCCTTGAGGGTTCCGGGCGCGAGGTAGCGCTGCATGTTGTACAGCTCGCTCATGGAGTTGGATACCGGCGTTCCGGTCATGAACGCGATGTTGCCGCCGTGCCCGGCCTCGCGCAGCCATTCGCATTTGTCGAGCAGGTCCTCGCATTTCGCGGCGGACGACAATTGCATGCCCAAGTCCGCGGATGCGACGGGCACGCCGAGGTTCTTGAAGTGGTGGGCCTCGTCGACGATGAGCATGTCCACGCCCAGCGATTCGAACTCGATGCCCGCCAGCGCCTTGTCGTCGCGCGACTCCTTGCCGTCGCGCAGCCTGTTCATGGCGGTCTCGGCGCTTTTGCGCGCCGCCTCCAGCCGTTTGACGGTCGGGTCCTTGTCGTCGCCTCTGGCCTTGGCGGCGGCCTCGACGGCATGGGCGAACTCATCGACGCGGGCGCGCATGTTCCTCAGCCGGCGTTCCTTGCTGACGTGCAGTTGGCTGAACCGGCTTTCCGGCACGATCACCGCGTCCCAGTCGCCGGTGGCGACCCGTCCCCAGAATCGGCGCACCGATTCGGGGTTGCGTTGCGCGTCCTTGTCCATGACGAGGATACGGCCGGCCGGGTAGAGCCTGAGCACGTCGCCGGCCCACTGGTCCACGAGGTGGTTGGGGACCACGAGCATCGGCTTGGACGCCTTGCCGAGGCGTTTCGCCTCGTGGGAGAGGGCGACGCCCTCGAACGTCTTGCCGGCTCCGACGACGTGGGCGATGAGGGTTCCCTCGTCGCTGCGCAGGGCGCGGGCCACCGCGTCCTTCTGGTGGGGGCGGAGCCGGACGCCGTGGGCGATGCCGGGCGTGGTCAGGTAGGATCCGCCGACGTGGCGGGGGCGCATGCTGTTGAATCTGCGGTTGTACAGGGCGGTGAGCCTTCGCGCGCGGTCGGGGTCCCTGAACACCCATTGGTTCCATGCGTCGCGGATCGCGTTGGCCTTCTCGATGGCGGCCATCGTGGCCTTCTGGTCCTTGACGCGTTTGGGTTTGCCGGATGCCGTGGTCTCCGTGGGGGAGTCCTTGGTGACGGTGATCTGCGCGTTGTTCAGGCATGCCTCCAGCAGTTGGAACGGGTTGCGGTCCTCGGTGCCGTACGTCTTCGCGGCCTTGTAGTCGATATCGCCGCCGCCCGAGTAGCCGACGCGCCATTGTCCGAGCTGGGGAATCCAGTCGACCGAGTATTGGGCGAGCTTGCCGGGCGTGAGCCCGTGGCCGCGCACGTTGAACGTCTCCATCATGAAGTCGTGGACGTCCCTGGCGGGGATCCACGGGGCTCCCAACGGCGCCTTGATCTGCTCGGCCTCCAATGGGGTGGGCTGTACGCGTTCCAGCAGGCCGGCCACGTGTTCGAGCCGTTCCGCGTCCGCCTGGTCGGCGCGCGCGGCCTCGGCGTGCTCCGGCAGTTCCCGCCATTGCTTGATTTGTTCCTCGCGGCGTGTGTGGAACGCCTGGTAGTCGTCGGGGCGTGCGTCGACGACGCGTGGCGGGACGCCGTAGGCGTTGTGCTTCTGCCCTTGGCGCAGGTCTTCGGGCATGTCGCGGGCGATGCCCCAGATCCATTCGCTGAGGGACATGTCGGTGGCGAGCCGTTCGGCGAGCCGCGTGTGATCGTCGGTGTCGGGCATGAGAGTGCGTGCCATTCCGCCGATGGTCGTGTCCGTCCAGACGGGCCGGCCGTTCGCGTCGTCGGCGCGCCAGCTTTCGAACAGGTTGGAGAGGATCGCTGTCTTGTCGGCGGTGTCGAGCCGGTCGGTGTGGGCGATCTTGTGGACGAAGAGGGCGAGGTCCCTGACGGGCATGTCCCGGTCCGCGAGGATCGGCGCGTAGTTCTGCGGGGCGTCGCCGTCGCGCCATGTCCAGCACAATGCGTCCCACAGCGGGCTGGTGCCGTGCGATTGGTGCCATGCCGGCGCTTGCCACGGCTTCCTCTCTCCGGTGTCGGACCGTTCGAGGGTGACGCGCGCGTGCTGTTCGGGAAGTTCCTCCACCGCCCGCCAGGCGAGGGCGAGGACGAGTTCCGGGTTGCGGCTCCAGCCCATGGTCCATGCGTCCCGGCCGTTGATGCGTTCGATGACCGGTGCCGGATCCCTGTAGGATTCGGCGGAGTACGGGTCCTTGAGGCTGCGCCACACGTCCGCGCCCGCCTCGCTGATCCATTCGCTTGCCCGCTCCGTGGCGGGCATGTCCTCCGGCGTCGCGTAGGTGGATGCCGTGAACTCGGTCATGGCCTCGGTGCCGGCGCGGCGTCTCAGATGTTCGGCCATGGCCGTGACGTGGTCGAGTCTCGTTCCCACGTCGCCGGTGAGGTAGTCCTCGGCGGGCATGACCGTGCCGGTGTCGGGGTCGCGTATGATTCGGTCGCCCAGGCCGGCCTCGGCCTCCTCGACGGTGGTGTCGGCGAGGCGCGCGATGAGTTCCAGGTCGACCCTGCCGGCGCGGTCGAGGCTGATGTTCAGCGCGTCGTCCAGGCTGTCCGCATGGTCGGGCATGGGCGGTACGGGGCTGATGGTCCGCTGCGAGAGGCATTTCGCCTTGCCGACGAACCTTCCTTTTTCGTCGGTCTCCTCCAACGCCATGACGAGGTGGCGGCCGGATTCCTCACTGTCGTAGGCGCGGAGGTTGGCGCGGTCGTTCAGGCGTCCGAACTCGCCGGTGAACCGGTCGTATGCCTGGTCGAGTTCCTTGCGTTTGGCCTCCACGGCGGGGTCGTCCACGCGGGCGGGGTCGAGTTCGAGGCGTTGGAGTTCGCGCGCCAGGTCGCGCAGGCGGATCATGCCGCGCAGTCGGCGCGCCTCGTCTCCCTGACCGTGGGCGGCCTCGGTGACGGTGGCGCCGTCGCCGTACCAGACCACGCCGCGAGGGTCGACCGAGTATTCGAACGGGGTCACATGGTCCGGGCGGACGATGACCTCCGCGCGTTCGGCCGGTTCCATCTCGCCCAGCTGCAACGGCGGCCTGCCGTGGGCGATCTGCATGGAGAGCATCGTCCGGAGCCGTTCGCCGATCTGTTCCGTGTCGCCCTGGAAGACGACGTCGAAGTCGCCGCCGAACCGGCCGATCACTGGTCTGATGTCGCCCACCGCGTGCGTGGGCATGTCGTTGGCGACCGCCTGGTTGACGTTGACGGTCACGTCCTGGTAGCCGGGCACGGCGATCGGTGTGGAGTGGATCCATGCCTCGTCGGGCGTGCGGTCGAGCGTCCGTTCGCGTCTGCGCAGCACAAGCACGTCGGTGACGGCCTCGGTGCCGGCCTGGCGGGCGAACGTCGAGGACGGCAGACGCACCACGCCGATGAGCTCGGCTTTCCTCGCGAGGTCGGCGCGCGCGGCCTCGGAGCGTTTGTCGAGCGTGTACCTGCTGGTCAGCAGCATCGCGACGCCGCCGGGGCGCAGCGCGTCCACCGAGCGTTCGATGAAGTAGTCGTGCAGGGGGAGGCGGGACGTGCCGCCGTCCGTGGTCCGGTAGTCGAGGCTGATGTCGCCCGAGTAGGGCACGTTGCCGATGGCGAGGTCGAACGATCCCTGTTGGATGGTGCAGTCCGCGAGGTCCGCGTTGAGGATCGTGGCGTACGGGTTCAGCGCGGCGGCGATGCGCGCGCTGATCGGGTCGAGTTCCACGCCCGACACGTGCGCCGCGACGTCGTCGGGGATGCCGGCCATGAAGTTGCCGGTGCCGCATCCGGGCTCCAGCACCTGGATGGGTGTGGGGCCGATGTCGAGCGCGTCCCACATGGCCTTGACCACCGGGCCGGGCGTGTAGTAGGCGGTCAGTGTGGAGGCGCGCGCCTGCGCGTACTCTTCCGGGGTGAGGGCCTGTTCTATCGCGTCGCGGATCGTCCGCCATTCAGGCTTGTCCGAGAACGCGTCCGCGCATCCGCCCCAGCCGGAATATCCGCGCAGCGTATCCATTTGCTTCGCTGAGGGCCGGCCGCCGTTGTCTCCGCCGAGTTTCTTGAGGGTCTGGATGGCGGCGATGTTCGCTTCGGCGCGTTCGCGGGGCGAACGCGCGCGCTGCGCGTCGAGGGATGCTAGAAGCTCTCCACGACCTCGTGGATCGCCATGCTCATCGACTCCGACTGGGCCTCGTTCATCCCGTTGAGCCGGTCCAGGTCGGTCAGCTGTGGTGCCGCCTTCAGGCAGTCCGTCCGGTTGAGCAGGTGCCTGGACTCCATCAGCTGGTCCATGATCTGCGCCTGGCGTTCCCTCGTGCGCGTCTCGATGTCCCGCAGATGCTCCTCGAGCACGTTGGCCATCATCATCTCCCTGAACCACTGGGGATGGTGCTCCTTGAGCCAGATGAGACGCATCCGCTGGATGCCGTGGACGCTGTTCGTCGTGAACACCTTGTACGGCAGCGCGTCCTCGGAATACAGGTTCGGCAGCGTCTCCTTCAGGTGTTCCAGCTTCCTGCTGTTCTCCTCGTAGCGTGCCTTGAGCTGCGGGTCGGTCCATGTCATCTCGTCCATTGTTGTTCCTTTCTTCAGTGTTGTTTTCCGTGCCGGAGAATTGTGTAAAACGTTTTACCACAGGTTGCGGCGTGGTTTCGCCGGGAGTGGCGGCGCCGACCCCGAGCTTGTTCTCGGCGGCGATCCGCGCGTCCCGCCGGCCGAGTCCGCGGAGCCGGTTCTCCCGGTATTCGGCCGCCACGGCGGCTATCGTCTCATCGTCCGCTCCGCGCACGCGGAGCCGTTGCACCGCGACGTGGCCCACCGTTATCTCGTATCCGCGCACCTGCTCCGCTATCCTGTCGGCCTGTCTTTGTTCCTCTTCGAGAAGGCTGAACAGGTCGATCTGCTCGTATTCGGCCGGGGCCGTCTGCTTCGCGTATAGGCGTTTTCTCGCCATGGTTCGCCCCTTTCTTATAGTGTTTTCCGTTGGCCGTGGTTCCGGTCGATGCCGGGTGCCGGCGTGGCTGTGTTGAGTCCGTCGAGGTTCTCCCTGAGCTTGGTATGGAACCGGTCGAGCGTTGACTTCAGGTCCGTGTGCCGTCGCTCCGGATCGTCGCGGCGCGTCGTCTCCGGCGGTTCGGCTTTCGCTCCCGGGTCGGCGGCCGGCGAGCCGGCTTCGTCGTGGTCCCGTCCCTGTTCCGTCTCCTTGGTCGGTTCCGTTTTCCGTGGCGTGTCCGTCGCCTCCGCGTCCTGTTCGATGGTTGGCCGGGTCGGCGTTTTGCCTCTGTCCTGCATCGGTTCCTGTGCGCCGGCGAGTTCCTGGATGAGGAGCCTGGCGGCCTGACGGCGTTGGCGGTTGGTCCAGCGTCCTTCGTCCCCTCCGGCGGTCCGGTCGACGAGTCGGCGCGCCCATTTCAATGCGACGGCCGGCTTGTACGTGCCAGCGCGCCGGTATTCCGTGAACCGGCCCTGCATGCGGCTGATTTGCGGCCAGGATTCCTCCACGGTCTTCGAGGCGAGTTCCACCGATGCCGTGTCGAGCGTCTCCTCGGCGTCTCGGCTGCGCTTCTGCGCGTCGATGATTGCCTGGACGAGCGTCTGCGGGTCGACCTGCACGGTGCGGCGTTCCGCGCCGCGGCCGGTGAACAGTTCGACCGGGGTGCCGGGTCTGAATCTGAGGTTGACGGCCCGTCCCTCGTTCTTCTGACTCTGGTTCTTGCCGCTCATGAACATGTCGGTGGCCCAGCCGGTCAGGTCCTGTCCGTCGATGACGGTGCCGCGGGGGAGTCCGACGATCATCTTCGGCCAGTCGCGTCCGTCCTTCGCATGCAATATATAGATGTGCGCGAGCCTGTTCGCCACCCACGCGTTCGGCCAGACCTGTCTCGTGGCCGTGGTCGCGTGCGCCGGTTCCTGCCGTTCCGGCGTCTCGTCCGCGGGATCGGCGGACCGTCCGGTCCGCTCCTGCTGGGGGAGTGCTGGCGTCGGTGAGACGGGGCGGCCCTGGAGGATCGAGATGGCGGCCTGGTCGGTGAACTCGTCCCAGTCCGGGGCGCGCCGGCCGTCGTTCAGGTTCAGCAGCGGCTTCTGCTCCAGTCCCGGTTTGAGCAGTCCGCTGCGCATGACGCGGCCGGTCATGCCGTGGGCGACGGGTCCGCCGTCGTGTTCGCGCCAGAACTGGTATTCGTCCCGGTAGACGCGGCTTTGGGTGAGCAGTTCGCCGTCGCTCATGGTCTTGGCGGGGAAGGATTCCCTCATGTCCTCGCTGTGGCTGATGGTCGTGACCTGCATACTCAGGTCGTCGTATTGCAGGTGTTTGAATGTCATCGCGTCGAACAGTCCCTGCTGGTTTTGATGCCAGGAGAAGACCATGAGGTCGTAGCCGTTGTCCTCCAGGAAGAACACGCAGGGGCGCGGCTCGTGCTCGACCGCGTTCTGCATGAGGCTGGCCTGGAGCAGGTCGGGGTCGAGCCGGCCTGCCGCGGACGCGGCCACGGCGAGGCTGTCGCTCCATCCCATCGGGAGCGGTCGGCCGGTCGTCGGATCCGTCATGCGGTACTCGCCCGGTGTGGTCACGGTGTCCCACTGGTCGGGGTGGCGGTGGTCCCACTGTTCGATGCCCGCGAGCATCGCGTCCATCGGGCTCTGTCCGCTCTCCGGTCTGATGGCGAAGGATTCGGTGGCGCGGGTGGTGTCGCCGGCGATTGTGTTCCGGTGGGCGATGGTTTCGCCGGGAGCGTAGATCATGCCCACCGAGTCCTCGCCGGCAGTCCTTGCCGTGCCGGCCGTCCATATCGTGTCGCCGGACGAGGCCCACATGGTCACCGGCCATGGGGTCGGGTCGTTGGTCCCGTTGATGGTGTCCTGGAAGATCGCGGCGCGTTTCGTCGCCTGTTCCTGCTGGTTCATTGTGGTTTTTCCTTTCAGCGGCCCTTGCGGGGCGTGCGGTCCCTGTTCTGGGTGGGTGGCATGTGGTTCTTCTGTTCGGCGAGGTTCTCGTTGAGTCGGGTCTTGAAGCGTTCAAGCAGTGCCTTCTTCGATCGGATCGGCTTCGGTTTTTGCTCTTTGCCGGCCGGCCTGGGATTGTCTGCTCTGGCCTGTGTCTGCTGTCGCGTGGCCGGTGTCCGGGCTTCGTCCGGTGCGGGTTCCGGTTCGCTTTCCGGCTTCGATGTCGGCGTCTTCCGGTTCGGCTCGGTCGTCTGCTTGCGTGTCCGCTCCTGGGTTTGCGCGCCCTGCCCGTAGTCGTCGCGCAGGATGTCGTCGAGCTCGTCGCGCAGGCTCGGGTCGGCGGCGGCCTTGCCGATGATCCAGTCCGCGAAGTTGCGGCCGGCCTGCTCGTCGCATGTTGTGTCGCCCATGAGCTTGTCCCATGAGAGTTCGGGGTGGCGGGCGGTGAGGCTGTTCGCGGCCATCTCCATGACCTCCGGGTCCACGAAGTCCCAGGCGATGCGCTGCGTCGGCATGGGCTTCGTGGCCGGTTCGGCCGGGGTCTCCCGCGCCGGGGGTTCTGGCTCGTTTCGGGTCTGTTCCGTCTGCTCGACGGTGAAGTCGTCGTCGGTGACGTCCAGGCCCATGCCTTTGAACGCGCGTTGCACGGCGTGGCGGACATGGTCTTCGTCCTTGCCGGCGAAGTGCAGGATGAACTGGCCTTGGTCGGCGCGTTCGAGGTGGTAGTCGATGCCGGCGGTCTTGAGGCTGTGCTGTACTTCGCGCATGGTCGAGTCGTCGAGTTGCAGCTCGTGCAGGTCGCCGTCCTTCTTTCTTTGCAATCGTTTCTCGGACATCTCGCCGCTGTCGATCTTGTTCTTGACGGCCTCGCCCGCGGCGTATACGCCGGTCTTGGTGAGCTTCATGCCGGAGCGGAGCATCGCCATGGCCACGCCCTTGGGGATTCTGAGCATGAGCTTCGCGCCTCCGGTGATGATGGTCTGGACGGCGTTCTGGATCTTCTCCTCAGCCTGTTCCTCGATTGGCATTGCGGTTCCCTTTCTGTTGTCGGTTGGTGTTTCCTGGGACGGTTCAGATGGACCGTCCACGCTTGTGCTGCTGCTGTTCGCGCTGCTCGGTCTCCGTTTGCTCGCGGTCGCGGGTCGTGTGGATTTCCCGTTCGATGGCGGACAGCTCTCCCTCATACCGGTTGCACAGGGCCTCGCGGCGTTCCATCTCGCCGCGTGTCTCGGCCACGAGGTCGGGGTCGCCGCGTTGGATCGCGTCGTGCAACGCGATGACGGCGGACTGGAGCTCGTCGTGCGATTCGCGGACCTTCGCACGCAGCAGACCGAGTCCCTTGGCGCTGTCGCCGCCCGCGAGCCCGGTCCAGCGGATCGCCGCGTTCAGCGCCTTCGCCTCGCCGGCGAGGCGGTCGAGGCGGCGCGCCTGTGCCTGGTAGTAGCGCTGCTGGGCGGGGCTGACCCCGTATCTGAGGGGCAGCCGTTCGGGCGAGGTCAGTGGTTCGAGCCGGCTTGTGGGCTCGCCGAACCACTGGTAGAGGCCGGGCGTCGGGGTCTTGCCGGCGTACCGGTTGGACGGGTCGAGGATGATCTGGTCGCGGTCGCGGGGGAGGAACGCGCGCAGTGTGGAGCCGCCGTCGTCCACGAGACGTTTCGCGTCGAACGTGATCTTCTTCTTCCGGTGGGTGCCTGGCAGCCACACGGTGATCGTCTTCCTGGTCTGTTTGGCGACGAGTCTGCGGTTGAACGTGATGGGGATGACGGGCGTGCTTTGCAGCCCGGCCATGATGTTCGTCATGTCGTATGCCTGGCCGAGTTTCGCGTCGCGGATCTTGAAGCCGGTGTCCTTGAGCGTGTATGTGAGGTGCTGGCCGCGGACCGTCACGTCCACGCCTCGGATGTCGAGTATGTCCTTCCAGTCCTCGAAGTTCTCCGCCGTGGACGAGGTCAGGTCGATCAGCATGCGGAGCCTGTCCTTGACGCCCAGGCCTTTCGCGGACGCGTAGATCTCCTCCATCGACATGCCGTACCGGCGTTCCAACGGCTCCCCGCCCGAGGCCTTCCGCGCCTTCGTCTCCGGTTCGTTCGCGCTCCGTACGGGTGCTTCATCGACGTATTTGGGGTCGCGCGCCGGCGACGTTCCGGCGTCGCCGGCGGCTGTCGTACCGCCACGCATCTTGCGCGTCTGTTCCTCCACGACGGGGTTGAACACGACGCTCAGCCCCTCGCGGCGGCATATCTCGTCGCTGACCGCCCGCCACTGGTCGATGATGTCCTTGGGCAGCTCGGCCTTCAGATGCTTCCCGTATCGGGACGCTGCACACACCATGATGTGGTCGTGCAGGTGGTGCCGGTCGGTGTGCGTGGCGACCACGAACTTGTATTCGCCGCCCGTGATCCTACGCGCGAACTCCACGCCGAGCTCGTGCACCCGCTCGGGCGTCACGGGGTCGTCGGGGCTGAAGCTCAGCTTGATGTGATAGGCCAGACGGCTGTCCTTCCGGATGCCTTTCGGCGACCTGCGGTTGTCGTCGAGCATGCCTTCGGCCAGCGCGTCGTAGTCCGTCCTGGTCCGCTCGTAGTTGGAGCTGACCAGTCTTCCGCCGTCGGTCTTGGTGGGGTTGATGATGTACGCCATCGCCCCGTTGTCGCCGCCGAGATTCGATTTCACGGGCCTGCCGAGCTTGACCACCGCCATGCTCACACGTCCTTCCGGGCTTCGCGCCTGTCGGCGAACAGGTCGCCGAGTAGACGCTCGATGCGGTCGAACGACGCGCGGAGCTCGGCCACCTGCCCGGCGGTGATGTGCTCGTTCGCGTTGGCCCAGTGGGCTATCTGGTTGACGTTCACGCCGATGCGGTCGATCTCGCGCGCGATCGGCTCCGGGTCCGTCAGCGGCCTGATCTCGGTGACGTGGATGCGCCGTTCGGACAGCATCCTGCGCGCGTAGGAGCTGAACGACCGGTGCTCCGGCGCGTACCTGGTCAGCTCCTCATACAGCTTCCGCACCCGCTCCCACTCGTCCGGCGTGAACCTGATGATCTTCTCGACGCAGTGCGTCCTGTTCTCGGCCCGGCTCATTCCACGCCTCCGTGTGAGGTGTGGGGACGGGTTTTCTGTGATGCCGCGCGAGCGGTCTGGAGGCTCCGCCGACCATGGGGCACGGGTCTTCCCGGCAAGCCGATTCGCATCGCGAATCGAGTGATTGGATATCCAATCACGTCGCTTGCTGCTCCCATATCCATTTCATGGATTGGGAGCGATTTCGCACGGCATGATTGCGCAATGCCGTGAAGGATGATCGCGTTCACTCCTCGCTCCTTTCGCTCATGGCCTTGAGGGGAAGGCCGGTGTCTTACGCCAATCGTCCGTCGCGGGAACGGCGATGGGTTTGGACACTTGGAGCGCGGGAAATGAAAAGGCCTCGCGAAAAAAACGCGGGGTCGGCGGCGCGTCATGTCCGTCATGCATGCAGACATGAAAAAAGCCCCGGCCGTCTTGGTGACGGTCGGGGCAGGGGCGCGCGGGCTCCTAGATGATTTGCATGCCGGAGCGGACGCGTTCCGCGGCGATGTCGATGTCCCCGGGCCATGAGGGCACGCCGAACGTGAGTCGCACGCGGTCGAACGTCTGCGTGTCCTTGAGCGGTTTGAACATGCCGCGTTCGACGTATCGGGACATTTCGAAGATTCCGGTCGCCCCGTCGGAACAGGTGACCTTGAGCTTGTAGCCGGGCATGGGTTCGCATTGGGTCACTTTGATTGAATAGTCGATGGTCATGTCCGTCGCCTCCTGGCTCTCGTTGTATTCCATTCTAGGATATTGGAGTCCAGAGGACGGTAGCTGTCCTCTGGCCGCTGGAGGCGCCGCCCGCGTCGTGCGGGCGGCATCGTTCCCGGCCCGTCACTCGGCCGGGAACGGCTCGTTGTCAAACCACCAGTCCCTGATGGTGAGCATCCGGTCGTGCTTGTCGAGCTCGAGGTCGACGGGCGTGATGATGTCGGCGGTGTGGTTCACCCACACGAACGGTTCGATGCTGCACGGCTCCCATCCGTCGTCCCCGCCCCTGACGGCGTAGCGGTGCCACCCGTCCGGAACATCTTGGCCGTTGAGGCGCAGACTGCTCCACATCGCCTCGACGCGCCCCGCCTCCTCGGTCTCGAACACGACGTGCTGAAGGTCGGTTGATTTCTTTTCCATGGTTCCTCCTTGGTTCCGCCGGCGTTTCCTTTCGCCGGACATGGGGCAGCCTTGCGGTGCCGCCGCGCGGCGGAGGACGCGTGGGCCGTGCCCGTCGAGGGAGAATCGGGCGAAGCCCTTCCCGAGACGGAGCATGGAACACACAGGCCCGAAGACGCGGGCGCGGTGTCGCGATGATGAACCATGGCCGGCCAACCATTCCCTTCCAGGCGACGCCTGGAAATACAGGAAGGGTTGGCAGTGGCAGAGCGTGGCATCCATGCCGCCGCTCCGTTTCCTCGGCTTCGCCAGGATCACGTCCGCGTGATCCTGGCGGAGCCGATTGTCCAAACCGGAGCCGTCCACATGGCGGGAGCATGGTTCATAGCCGGCATGGGCCGGATCTCGATAACGGAAAGGAACACGACCATGGCATCCGATTACGTGGACGACTTCCTGCGCGACGAACGCGAGTCGTTCAAGCGCAAGGAGGCGGCGGCGAAGAAGTTCAACAGCCGTCTCGACAATTTCCGCAAAAGCGCGCAGGTGCTGCGCGACGCGGCGAGGCAATTCGAGGAGGCGTTCCCCGGCATGAGCCGGACGATGATCGCGGACAAGCTGGCGATGACCGGAACGGAGAAGAACGTCGCGTTCGATGCTAAGGGCGAGCTCGTCGCCGCGCCGGCCGGAAGGAAAACCCCGCCCGCCGAACCCGAACGGGAAACCGTCGCCGAATCGGATCCGGAGACGACCGGATCCGACGTCCAGGCGGCGGACGACGAGACCGCCCCGCAGGAGGCCGCAGCCGAACCCGACACCTCGGACGACGGACGGCCCGCATGGGCGTCCGGCAACTACTGATGATCGGACGTGATGCGAGATGCGACTGATCATCGCCGAGAAGCATTCGGTCGGCCAGGCGATCGCCCAGGCGGTCGGCGGGCACGCGGAAAAACACGACGGCTACATCCAGGTCGGCGGCGACCTGGTCACCTGGGCGCAGGGCCACCTCGTCGACCTGGCCGCGCCCGACGAATACAAGAATCACGATTGGGGAAAGTGGAGCCTCGACACGCTGCCCATCGACCCGACACCCGGCTGGCAATGGAAGGTCAGCCGGGACAAGGGCGCGGACCGCCAGTACAAGGTCGTCGCTGGACTGATGCGCCGCGGCGATATCGACATGCTTGTCGACGCATGCGACCCCGACCGTGAGGGCGAGGCCATCTTCCGTCGGATCGTGACGCATGTAGGAGTCTCCAAGCCGATGCGACGCCTGTGGGTCGCGAGCCTGGAGGAGGACGCCATCCGCGGCGCCCTCGCGTCCATGAAGGACGAGATGGAATACCAGGGACTCGCCGATTCGGCGATGATCCGCGCGAAGGCCGACTGGCTGATCGGGATGAACGCGTCGCGCGCCTATTCGCTCGTCTACAACGCGAGATTCACCGTCGGCCGCGTGCAGACGCCCACGCTCGCCATGATCGTGGACCGCGACCGGCAAATCGCCGGCCACGTGGCCCGACCGTACTGGAAGGTCGTCGCCCCGATGGGCGGATGGAAGCTGACCGGCGAACGTTTGGACAAGGGGGAGGACGCCGAGACGCTGCTGCGGATCGTCAACTCGGACGATTTCACCTTCCAGATCCTCAAGGCCGAACGCAAGCAGCAGCACGACGCCCCACCGCGCCTGTACGACCTGACCGGATTGCAGAAGGACATGAGCAGACTGCACGGCCTGACCGCCGCCCGCACCCTCACGGCGCTCCAGTCGCTCTACGAGAAGCGTCTGACCACGTATCCCCGCACCGACTCGCGGTACATCACCCACGACGACCTGGACACGCTGCGCGCCCTCGCCGAAGGCGACCGGCTCGTCACCGGCTTCATCGAACCGTCCGCGAAACCGGAACGGCCGCGACTCGAACTGACCGTGAACGACGCGAAGGTCGCCGGACACACCGCCATCCTTCCCACCATGCAGGCCGACAGGGCGGCGCTCGACGAACTCGGCGATGACGAACGCCTCGTGCTGACGCGCGTGGCACGCCGCATGTGGGAGGCCGTGGGCGACGACTACGTGCACGACGTGACGAACGTCGTCGCGAACATCGACCCGCATTGGTGCGAAAAGCATCCGGACGAAGGCCGCCTTCTGCCCGAAGGCGAATGTCGCTTCACCAGCCGTTCCGACCAGCCCGTCTCGCCCGGATGGCACGCCATCGAGTATGCCGCCCCGCAGGAAGACCAGGATGACACCGACGAGACCGCGGGCAACATCATCCCTGTCAACCTCACCGACGGGGTCTTCATCGCGCCGGTCCCGCAGGGCGGTGCGACACTGTCCGAGGGAAAGACGAAGCCGCCGAAGCCGTTCACCGAGGCGACGCTGCTCGCCGCGATGGAGCACGCCAGCCGCTGGGTGGAGGACAAGGAACTCAAGGCCGCCCTGGATGACGACGAATCCCACTCGGGAGGCATCGGCACGCCCGCCACCAGGGCGAACATCATCGAACAGCTCGTCCACTCCGGATACGTGGACCGCAAGGGCAAGCAGCTTCGCTCCACCGAACAGGGGCGATCCCTGATCGACGTGGTCGCCACGAAGCTCAAGGACGTGGCATTGACCGCCGGCATGGAACGACGCCTCTCGGAGGTCGAGCACAACCACGCTGACCCCGCGCAGGTCGAAACGGAGTTCCGCGACCTCGCCGTGCGCATCCCGGCCGACGCGCAGACCGCCGTCCGACAGGACCATGTGCAGACGAAGACGCGGAACACGGAGTCGTTCGGCCCATGCCCACGCTGCGGCAAGCCCGTCATCAAAACGGGCAAGGTGTTCCAATGCTCCACCAACCGGCGCGAGAAACAATCCGACGGCACATGGAGGACCACGGAGGGATGCGGCTGGCGCGCCTGGACGACCGTAGCCGGCAAAACCGTCACCGACTCCGCCATACGCCGGCTGCTCGCCGGCCGGAAGGTCAGCCTGAAGGGGTTCACCTCGAAGAAGGGCAGCAAATTCGACGCCTCGCTCGTCGTCGACAAGGATCGCGGCGTCATCTTCGACTTCGGCAATAAACACTAGAGAAAGGAGACTAAAGAGACCAACATCACCGGCGACCGGTTCAGTCCGTCGGTGATCCTGTTCTGGTTCAAGACCAGCATCGCCGCGAGCAGCATGCGAGTGCAGTGCAAGAGCCCGAACACCCTCCTGGGCGTAATCCCGCTCGGCTCGTCCACACAGACGATCCCGTTGCGCAACATCGCGTCCGTGGACACCAACATCTTCCTCATCGCGGGTCTCGCCTGCATGAAGGACAGCGCGCTTGTGGGGATCCTGTTCCTCGTGCTCGCCGCCGCGAACCTGGCGAACACGATGAACGCGCAGCTTGACTTCGTCAACCAGGCCGGCGGCCGCAACACCGTCAAGGTGTCCATCCTGAAGAAGGCCAAGCTCATGCAGCTCGCGCAGGCGATCCAGCAGCTCGTCTTCGCCGACGTCGAAGGGCAACGCCACCAGGAGAGCATGGACATGGTCCAGAAACAGTACGCGGCCCAGACCAACAGCGTCCTGATCCAGCAGCAAATGCTCGACCAGCAGCGTAAGGCCAACGCCGGCGACAACCCGCCGACCCCGACCGAGTGACGAAACCGGGAAACGCCGGGTCCGCCCTGCCGAAAACCTCGATTATACTAAAAGTATAATCGAGGTTCGCGCGGGCGAACCCGGCGTTCTAATATCCAGGAGGGATCATGGCGGAAGGGGATTGGAGCGAGTCCAAGGCGTGGATACGCGCGACGCGCGAACGCATCGGCATGACCCAGCACGACGTGGCCGTGCTCGCGAACCTCACCGTGGACATGGTCAAGAAATACGAGTCGGAGAAATACCGGATCCAACCCTCGGATAGGATGAAGGACATGCTCGAGCACTATCTCGCCGAACACAGGCGTGCCGTCGCGGCCATCGTGGAACGCCACAGGGGAGAGGAGCGGGCCACGCTCTCGTTCTCGCGCGTCTCCAACCTGCCCGACGACCTGCCCGACTGGATCAAGGCCGAGGCGTCCGCGAAACGGCGCGCCGCCGCCGTGCGTGAGGCCGCTGTGCTGCTCGAGGCGGAGGGCGTCGCCGTCGACTACACCTACCTGCCCGAAGAAACGGACTAGAAAAGAGAGAAGGAAGGACCGATCATGTTCGGACTCTATATGCTCGCGATATACTTGGGCGTCGCCGTCATCGGTGCGGGCATCGTCGCACTGCTCGTCGTCGTCGCGCTGGCGGTGGGGTTGGTCACGCATCCCATCCGCACGCTCGCCCTCGTGTTCCACAAGCTCGCCGCCCTGGCCGCCGGCCTGGCACTGATGCTCGCTTTGATCGCCTGGTTCTGGACCGACCACTCTAAATCGGACTTCGTCCCGTGCTTCTGGGGATCCATCGGCGTGATCGTCGCATCCATCCTCATCCGTATGCTCGCCGAGTGGATTCTCGAGCGGCCAACCAGGGCCGAGCGCCGCGCCATGAAACGGGCCGCCGCACCCACGTTCGATTCGCGCCTGTAGAATTTATTTTCTGAAACGCCGAGTCAGAAAGGAAGGGGGAGCATGCCACGCAAGCTGATCATGTGCGGGGGCCATCCGGTCCTCGCATTCGAATACGATCCCGCGTCCGGCCGCGCGTGCTCCTCGGGCGAGGTCCTTGACCCCAATCGCCTGCCCCTGGAGTTCACCACGCACGGCAAGAGCGCGCTGTACGCCAAGAGGATCGACGAATGGTGGAGGTCCCGCGCCATTCCCTCCACCCGTGACGGAATTCGCCGTGTGCTCGAATCGCTTGGTGCGTCATCGACCGGGGAGCTGCTCGATCGGACCTACGGTTTGAGCCTGTCGGACCAGTACTGGGTCAGACGCGAGGACGATCCGGTCGAATGGAAGGACATCAATTTCTTCGACAATCCCTTCGACGAGGCGCTGGGCGAGATCCTGCTCACCTCGTACTCGTCATCCCATGACATCAGCCTCAACGCTCCCGACGTCTCCACGGGCGGCGATCTTCCCAAACGCTGGACGATCGACAGAAACACCGGCAGGAGGCTGCTCGTCAAGTCGGGCCGTACCGGCCAGGAGCCGATGAACGAGGTCATCGCCTCGAAGCTCTGCGTGCGGCTGGGCGTTCCCGCCGTCCCGTATTCGCTGGCGCGCAGCGGCAACCGCTTGATCTGCACGTGCGAGGACATGCTCACCAGCCATGAGGAGCTGGTCTCCGCCTGGCAGGTGCTCCAATCCGTCAAAACCACCAATGGACTCAACTCGCATGACCAGTGGATCCGCGCCGCAGTCGGCTTCGGAGTCGGCGAACGGGAGATCCGTGACGCCACGGACGATTGGCTCGTGGCCGATTACCTCATGCGCAACACCGACCGGCACTACAACAATTTCGGTCTGATCCGCGACATCGAGACGCTCGAGGTCCGTCCGGCCCCGATCTACGACACGGGAGCGAGCCTGTGGAGCGGCGAGCTCGACGTGGATGGCCGGGACTGGTTCGCCAAGCCGTTCTACACCGCGACCGGCAAGCCCTCGGCTTTGCGGCAGCTCAGACTGGTGGAGGACTGGAGCCGGTTCGACCTGGACGCCCTGTCGGACTGGCCCGACGAGGCGGCGCACGAACTGTCACGCATGCGCATGTTCGCTCCCGAACGCCTCGACGCCATCCGGGACCAGCTCGCGAAGCGCATCGGAACGATTCGCGGGATCAGGGAGGGCAAGGCCCTTCGCGCGTCCGGTCCGATCCGCAACAGAGCGGATCTGCTGGACAGATTCGGCGACACGCTGCGGAAGAACCTTGCCCGGCAAGACGGGGATGGCAAGAGCGCCGGGATTGATTACAAAGGTCCTAGGCACCATATGGGTCATTAGACTGAAGGCCCTGGGCCACGAAATGAGAATCAGGGAGAAAGGGAATCGGGCGCGTCCGGTGCACGCACACCATGGAACCACCGTCCGGGGGGCGTCGGTTTGGACATCCGCCGGGGGGGGAAGGGCCCCGCGACGGATGCCGCGGGGCCCTGAAAGGAGAAAGTTAAGGAGAATCTAGGCGAGAGGGCAGAATTTGCCGGGCTCACACACGGAGGGGCCGACATAATCCCAGTCGAATCCGTCCGCTGCTCCGGCGTTGGGGTCGGTCCATGCCGATCCGCCCGATGACGAGGAGCCGGGCGAGCCGCCACTCGGTGTGGACGTGTTGCCGGAATAACCGTTGCCGGTGTAGCCGGTGTGGCCTGAACCGGACGAGGGCCATGACTGCCGCGCCTGCGCCTTCTGCGCGGCGGCAGCCGCGGCCTCCTGTTCGGCCCTGGCCTTCGCCTCCGCGTCGGCCTTCTCCTTCGCCGCCTTCGATTCGTTGACCTCCTTCACGGCCTTCGCGATGGCGTCCGCGTCGCGTTTTCTGATGGCGTCCATCAGGCTTGCGCGGGTCTTGTCGTCCGCCACCCTGCCGTCCGTCTCCTTGTACAGCGTGTTCGCGTCGTCCACGGTCTTGTCGAGTTTGGACGTTTCGACCGCGTTCACCAGCCCGTTCAGGGACTTCGTGTGGGCCTTGTACCATGATGCGTTCGCGGTGACGCCCTTCGTGGCATCCTGCACGCCGGGCCTCGAATCCGCTTTGCAGGACACGGTCTTCGGCGTGGACGCCTTCATGGCCTTGGACAGGACGTCAAGGGTCTTCGCGTCCTTCACGCTTTTCACGTCGGTCTTCGCCATGCTGGCGGCCTTGCCGTTCAATAGCGCGTTGTACGCGGTCGTCGCGACGCGGAGACGTTCGCTCTCGGCCGCGCAGTCCGCCCTGGCCTCGGCCATGAGGCGGTCCTCGTGCGTCCTCCAGGCGATGCCTCCCGCCGCAAGCAGCGCGAGTGCGGCGACGGTGATGACGACGATCCTTCCGCGATGCGGCTTTTTCTTTTCCGCGGGCTCGATCGGAAGTTCGATGGTCTCGTCTTCGATGGCCTTTTCTTTCTCTGTCATTTGTTCTCCTTGTCCATAGGTTCACAGCTTATTTCAAGCCCAGGTACGTTTCGAGGGCGGCATCGACCACTTCCTGGATGCGCATGTCATGCTCGGCGGCCCAGGCCTTGAGCCGGCGTCGGGTCGAGGCGCGAAGGCTCACGCTGGTCTTCACCCAGGCCTCCGCGTCGTTCGGTTTCACGGCCCTCCGGTTTTTCGGTATCTCGGTATCCACCGATTCCGGTCTTCCGGTATCCGCCGGTTCCGTCCGGTCGCTGTCGAGCAGCGCGGTCAGGTCGCGCGGGCGGGGCGTCAGGTTCATGTTCCTCACAGGTCCTCCTCCTCGTCCTTGAGCTGTCGCATGGTCTGCTTGAGTTCGGCGGCCAGGTCGCGGTACTCGTGCAGGCGGGACCCGCGGGGACGGGTGGATTTCGCGTTGAGGATGTCCTGCCGTTTCGGGATCAGCGTCTCGAAGCACGCGATGCCCGCGTCGTCGATCCATGCCAGCGCGTCGCGCAGGGCGGTCGTGTTGGCCTCGGTGCGGCACAGGAGGATCGCGGCGGGGACGCCGCGCCGGTCGCACAGGTCCTTCACCCCGGCGGCCTGATCGAGGTCGATGCGGCTGGGGCTCGACGGGATGACCACGAGGTCGGCGTTGTTCACCGATTCGTCCAACGCGCGCCCGTACGGGGCGGAGTCGATCAGCACCCAGTCGACGGGGTCGTCGAGACGGCCGTTGATCCCGTGCAGGTGCGCGATGTCGGCCGGCGCGGCGGACATCACGTCGAACGGCAGCGGGTCGTCCAGCTCGGCGGCCCTGTACCACCAGTCCTTCGCGTCGCCCTGCACGTCCGCGTCGGCGACGAGCGCGCGCTGCTCGCCCCGGGACTGGTCCACGAGGGCGCAGGCCAGGAACACGGCGCTGGTGGTCTTCATGCTGCCGCCCTTGCCCGTCGCCAACGCGATCACCATCGGCTCGCGGTTCTTCTTGTCGTTCATCGGTTTCTCCTTATCTCGGTATGTCGGTATCCGGTTTTTCGGCATTTCGGTTAGTTGGTTTTTCGGTATTGCGGTTTGTGCCGCGTCCCACGCGGATCGCGACGGGAAGCGGTCAGAAGAGGCTGCCCTGGACCAGGCCCTTCGGCACGGGTTCGGTCGGGAGGAACAGCGGATCGTCGTGCGTGTATTCGCGGCGCGAGCGTTGGCGGCGTTTGGTCCGTCGCCAGTAGTCGCGGCCATCACGGCGCATGCATTCGGCCCAGTCCGGATGTTCGGCCAGCCAGTCACGGACCCGACTCTGTGGGATCCGGTGCAGGCCGCCGTCGGCGATGTGGAGGTCACGGGCGATCAGTCGGGCGAGGGTCCAGCGGCTCGCATAGTCGAGCCCGCCGTACACGGCCTTGTCCTTCCAACCGTTGACGAGAGCGCGGCTGATGCAGTCGAGGCGCATGGGGCACGCGGCACACAGCACGCGGCCCTTGCCGCGCATCCGTTCGTCGACCAGGTCCCGGCCATCGTCGTCGGTCGTCGTGTTCCACATGCGATCCGCCATGGCCGGGTCGACCGCGGCGATTCTCGCGCAGGGCGGCATCATGCCCCGCCCGTTCATGGCCGCCGTCCTTGCGTCATCGGCGTCTTGCGGGCCTGGAGGCGTCCTATGGCGGTTTCACCGGGATTGCGGGCGGCCCATGCCCGGGCGTATTGGATCAGCAGGCCGACGGCCTTGGGATGGCCGAGGCGCTTGTTGCGCCAGTAGACGGCGTGCAGCTGCCAGATCAGGTCCGCGTGCCCGTCGAGCTGCGGGTTGGCGAGGAGGAATTCGCTGAAGCCCGCCTCGGAACAGTCGATGCGCGTGGTCATGCCGTCGCCTCCCCTCCGGCCGTCGCGTCCTGGCCGTCCAATTCGGCCAGCGTCTCCACGGCCCAGTCGGGCAGCCATGGCGCAGCATCCGGCTCCGGCACGGCCGCCGGAACCGCCTGCGCGTGTGCGTCGCCGTCTGTGCGGCCGGCGGCGAGGATCATGTCGTCGTTGAGTTCGTCCCAGCGTCTGGCGAGGGCCCGGCCGGTGCGGATGCGTTTGGGCCACCAATCGCCGTTCATGGCGAAGCTGATCGCGTCGACCATCACGAGGGTGGGCCATTGCGCTCCCTGGTCGACGAGCCTGCGGTACAGGCCGATGATGGCCTTGCGGTCGGCTTTGGTCGGTGAGGGCGTGGCCAGGCCGAGCATCGAGCGCTGCTCGCCGAGCGAGGCGAGGACCCGTCCGGCCGCTTCGGCGATCTCGGTGTCGTCCTCGTCGAGTTGTTCTTTTTCGGCGGCGGTCGCCCCGCTTGCGGGGAGATGCCCCGTAGGGGCAGAGGGGAAGGAGGGTTTACTAGGAGGGTTTACCTGGAGGGTTTTATCCTTATATATACAGCTCTGCGAGATTTGCAGTGCTGGGGGTGCGGCATTTGCAGTGCTGGGGGTGCAGCTCTCGCAGTGCTGGCCCTGCGGGATTTGCAGTGCCGGTTCCGGCCCTTTTTCCAGCCCTGCGAGATTTGCAGTGCTGGGAATCGGCTTGGTTCCAACGTTTTCCGGCAGCACGTCCTCGGATTCGCCGTTCTCGAACACGGTTCCGGCCTCCGGGTCCACGGTCTTGCCCATGGTCGCGGGATCCCGTTCCGCGGTGTGCGTCTCCCCGATCCACTTGAGGGTCGACGGGTCGGTCTCCACCGCGAGGTCCCACACGATCTGGCAGTACTGGGGCAGGCGGTTCCGTCCGCCTTTGCCGAGGCGCGCGTACCGTTGGTCGCCGCGGCGGATGAAGCCGCGCTCCTGGAGCGTCTTCAAAGCGGTGCGCACGGTGCGTTCCGAGAGTTCGGTGACGTTGACGATGGTCGCGATCTTTGGATAGGCTGCGGTGCCGTCGTCGTCCGCGCGGTCCGCGAGGTAGACGAGCACGGCCTTCGCGCTGGCGTTGCCGACATGGCATTTGAAGGCCCATGACAGTGCGATGTTGCTCACGGTCGCCCCTCCTCACGCTGCTGGGCGGCACGTCGCTCGTCGGCCAATCTGGCGTGCATCTCGTCGCCGAGACGTGCCGTCCGGCACAGGGCCAGCGTCATCAGCCAGGAGAACGCGACGAACACGATCAATGCGATTGCGAGCCAGTTCACGCGAGTCTCCCTTCCATGGACGGGTGCGCCATCATCGACGCCAGGCGACGGGAATCGACGGAGCCCGGACCGTTGTGGCGGGCGAATGCCACCACGATCGGGAACGTCCAAACCGGCGCGTGTAAATCCCGTTTACACTCGGGAGACACAGAGCAAGACATGCGGAAGGCTTTAGTAAGGTCGTTCATGTGTGATCACTACTCCAAGACAATGCATTGGGCGGCCACGGACCGGGATCCGGCAAGATACGGGATCCGCGGCCGCTCGGAATATTGGTTGCACCGCCCGTCCCCGACGTTCCAGCATCGGGAACGGGCGTTTTTTCTTTTAGTTGCAGAGAAAGAGAGAAAAACGAATGGGATCAGACCATCGCACCACCTCCCTCGCCGTCGACGGGCCACGCGCCGCCGCAACGGATGGCGAGGCAAAGGCAATCAAGAGCCTGCTCGTCAGGGACATCAAAGACTTCGATCAAAGCGTCCCAGCAGTCGTCAGACACGACGATGGAACGATCAGGCCTACGTACATAGGCGTATGGGGACAGGACCGTCTGATAGGCGCGGCCCTCATCCAGCCAGCCCTTTGCGTAGCCGAGACGCTCATATACCGCACCGGGACGAGCGGGGTCCATGCCGCACAGATACGAGAGGCTTTCGCCGAGCATGCAGCCATCATCGAAGGGATCTCGATCGTCAGGAAGCATCGGCGCGAAGGCTTCGGATCGCAGATCAAGGCGTTCTGCGACTCCTGGGCGGCAGACCACGGCGCTGAACTGATACTCAGCATCCCCACCAACGAGGGCGCGCGCCTGCTCAACGAGAAAGCCGGATACACGGTCGTACCGCCCGACGGATATCTCACCATCAAGGTATTTAACGCTCAGGGACAGCCTCTTCACATTCCCTACGCCGACCAGCGGACCCAGGACAGAGGCACTAGCATGTGGGCGTACAAGCTCGTAGGGCAACGCACACAGCACTTCGAGATTGGCGTTCTCACCGCCTCCTGAAGTCCCGAAGACCATACCGTCGATGAATGTTCCCGACGGGTCGCGGGAGAAAACAAGTCTTCCGGCTTCGTCGCTCATGCCACCGGCACCGGAATCCATGGCCAGTACCCCTACACCGTCAATCGCCATCAGACCAACACCTCCTTTATCGATTCAGAGAAAGAGAAAACCAAATGAAATCAACCCCTCGCACCACCTCCCTCAACGAACCTGATATTCGTCCGGCGCGAAACCACGCCGAGGCAGAGGAAATCGGAAGTCTCCTGCTCGAAGAAATCGCGCATCCAGGATTCATTCCTGGACCAGAGTTCGTCTGGCAGGGTCAAGGCTTTCTCAGGCCGACGCTCATAGGCGCATGGTCCCAGAACCGCTTGGTAGGTGGCGCCTCGCTCAGTCCATACATGGAACACACCAAGGCCTTTTTGGGGATTGGTCGAGCAGACGCAGCGAAGGCGGTCACACGGCTGGTAGCTGAAACTGACGGCATTGCCGTCAGACCCGACCATCGGCGTGAAGGCGTCGGACGAAAGATCAAGTTGTTCTGCGACTCCTTCGCGGCACAGCACCACGCTGCGATCATGGTCTCCGTCACCACCAACGAAGCAGCGGCAGGCTTCAACCACGAAGCGGGCCACATCGTCTTTGAACGGTGCGACGGCCTCGTCATCAAATACGTAGACACGGTCGGCGAGCCACTCATATGGCTTCATGACCTGGATGGGACGATCCCCGAAGCGGCATGGTCCGTCTCCGTACTCGGCAAAACGTATGGGCCGACCATAGTCGTCGGTGAGCAACGGGCCATACGGCGTGGAAACACCGACAAGGACATCCAGTGGGTTTTCGCCGTTGACGCGGCGGGCCACACTGTCGCATGACACTTCGTTGCTCATGACGCCCTCCCCTCGGTCAACAGCAGGCCCGCCACCACACGTTCGCGGGCGGACAGCTGGGCGTAGACCTCCCGGTCGGCGTGCGTGTAGGAGCGCACGGGGCGGATCCGCCAATCGGCAAGCGTCCGGATCTCACCCCGCTGCAGCGCGCGCAGCGCGCATTCCGGGCAAAGGTTCAGAGTCCGGGGATCGAGCTGGTCGATGTAGTCATGCCAGCCGTTCCTGGCGAGGAAAGCGTCGAAGCCGTCCGATGTCTCCTCGTTCCAGCGGGTCGACCAGATCGCGGTGTGGCATCCGTCGCACACCTCGACATAATCGCTCCGGTTATCCGGCCAATCAAGCTGTTCGTAAATTCCACCAGCCATCATCGAACCTCCTGCGCGCCATTGGGAAATGCGGTTTCATACGGAATGAGATCTTGAACGAAATCAGACGACAGACCATACTGCTCGCGAAGTTCGGCACAGTCTCTGCGCTGCCAATGCGTGTGCGAATTGACTTTCTGAGTCACGCTGGCTGGCGACTGATGAAGCTGGACGGCAAGCTGACGATGGGTCAAACCCACCTCAGCCATCCACCTCTTCATGTTCGACATCGTTAACCTCATTTCAGCTAAGTTAAAATTTCTAACCTCAGTATATGGGTTGGTTTTTTTAACCTCAAGTTAGCTTAACTTACGGCGTGTCGAAATTAAAAAAACCGCATCTCAACAATGCGGTTTCAGCACTAGCGGAGAGGAAACTTTCAAATCAAAGATGGAATTGAGTTACCATGACGGCCCATTCCTGCAAAGGTCTTTTCACAGAAGCAATCAGACTGGGTCTTTGTCCATCCAGAATATCCTCATCTATACAGAAGTTTCCGAATAACGCATCACAATATGCGCAACCATTTGACATATAACGCCCCGCCCTACGCGAAGACCGATATTTAATTTGCCTCGCGGCGGGATGCCCAGCAATTTCCAAAAGTTCCCTGGCATAGCACATATCTATGCTTTCCCAAGACTCCACCAAGGAAATACCACTTTCGCAGTCGAGGGGACAAAGATTAGTAATTGCCACAGAGGTCCGACCACATCTCCAACAGGATCGATCAATGCCATATATCCCTATATCGACAATCTCCCCCAAGCGATGCAACGTTTTTTGGGCAGCAGGAAGAAAAGCATTCGGCGGCATGAGTTCATCCATGTGGATATTTTTTCGCCCCACAAATGCAAACACGCCAAATAGGTTAGCAATATTAAACATTGTTTGATATAATTATCTTCATTTGGAAAGGATTAACCCATGGAAGTCACAGAAACTTCAGAGCAGGTGAAAATAGAGGCGCAACGTTTTGAAGACGTGGCACGTTACAACATTCGCCGCTATATGCGATTGACCGGCAAGATTCAGAAAGACTTGGCCCATGCCTTAGGAGTCTCGCGGCCTACCATCACCTTGATGCTTAAAGGGGAAACGAAAATTAATTTGAGGCAAGTGTTCCTTATTGCCAAAGCTCTTGGCGTGACAGTCGAAGATCTTATCGATGATACTTATTATTGCCAAGATGAAGAGTTCATGAAAAAGCTGAAACCGACGACTGATGCCGAGAAGCCGGGTGCTTTGGTAGGTGCCGGCGCGCCTAGGTACCTTGTCAGCCCCTTCAACCCCGACGCCCCTTTTGAAAACGGAATCTCAGGTGCAGCCAAAGGTGCCATGGCCGGCGTGATCCGATCCGGAGCCACCGGTGGCCCGGGATCCACACCTGAGTCCGTCGCGTCCTCGAAGCATGACGGCAGAACGGCTCTCCCCCGGTCTCAAGCCCATGAGACACTTGGAACCATGACTACCATCATCATGCGCACCTCCGAAGGTGACATCACCATCAACCTGTTCGACGATCAGACGCCCGTGACCGTGAAGAACTTCCTCGGTCTGGCGACCGGCGAGAAGGAATGGACGGACCCGTTCACCGGCCAACCGTCCCATGAGCCGTTCTATAACGGCCTGACCTTCCACCGCATCATCAAGGACTTCATGATCCAGGGCGGCTGCCCGCTGGGCAATGGCACCGGTGGCCCCGGCTACGACTTCGACGACGAGATCGTCCCCGAACTCACGTTCGACCGGCCGTATCTGCTGGCCATGGCGAACGCCGGCCTGCGTCGCGGCCGCGACGGCAAGGCGCATGGCACCAACGGCTCCCAGTTCTTCATCACCACCGTGCCGACCCCGTGGCTCGACGGACACCACACGATCTTCGGCGAGGTCGCCGACGACGAGTCCAAGGCCGTGGTCGACAAGCTTGAGGCCGTGCCGACCGACCGTTCCGACGCGCCGCTCGAACCTGCCGGCATCATGTCCATCGAAGTGGTGAAGTAAGCGCGGCGGCAATTCGAAGCCGACACTCCGATACACATGGAAGAGCCCTGAACCCTCGTCGGGTCAGGGCTCTTCGTATGCGTGCCGGGTCTGTTACCACCCTCCGGCGCTGCGCGCCACCTCCCGCCAGCGGGAGGGGAGGGAGCTACAGGACGTTGAAGTGCTTGAGCGCGTTCATGATGCCGTCGTGGTCGACGTCATCGGTGATGTAGTCGGCCGCGGCCTTCGCCGGTTCGGTCGCATTGCCCATCGCCACGCCGATGCCGGCGAAGGCGAGCATGTCGGCGTCGTTGCCGCCGTCTCCGAACGCGATGGTCTGCTCGCGCGTCCAGCCGTAATGCCGCATGAACCGCTTCATTCCCTCGGGTTTGCCGCCGTCGGCGGGAATCAGGTCGGTGAAGTCCGGATGCCAGCGCACGCCTCTGACATTGCGACACATGCCGGACAGCTTCGCTTCATCTTCAAAGCTGATGTATGGGCTGATCTGGAACGTCTCATACTTCAGCGCCCTCTCGTGCGGATCGTCGATGTTCACGGTCGGTGCGGTCTTGCCGAGTTGGCGCCACGTGGCCCGCATCGCGTCGGTGATCTGGTTGAAGTAGACGTAATCCTTCTCGCAGTAGTTCGCCACCACGTCGGGGTGCTCGTCAAGCCAGCGGGTGATGGTGACGATGTCCTCGGGCAGCAGCGACTCCTTCTCCAGGAGCCCGTGGTCGTCGAAGCAGTACTGCCCGTTCAGCGCGATGATGCCGTCGAAGTGCACCGGCATCATGTCGAGCACGACGGTCATGTGCGACGGCGCCCGACCGGAGCAGATGAACACCTTCACCCCGCGATCCTGCAGCTCGTGCAGCGCGTCGATGGAGGACTGCGGGATCACATGCGTCACGAAACTCGTCAGCGTGCCGTCGATGTCGAAGAACGCCGCCTTGATGTCGGCTCGCACGGTGGCCGTCGCGCCTCCGGCGCCCGCTGTCATGATGTCGTCCGATGCCATGTACGCAACCTCCGCGATACGAAATTCGGTCATCCCCAGTGTATGAACAGCGCTGGATGGCATCCCGTAACGCGTTATCAGACCCGCCCCGCGACTGCCGCCGTCGCTGCCGTATGGTGGGCGTTGTCAACCAATCAGAGGGGGAACGAACATGACAGCAGCAACACAACAGGCGGGCTCTCCCGACAATGAGCCGGTGCGCGTCAACCATACCGTGCGCAACATCGTCATCGCCCTCATCGTGGTCGCCGTGATGAGCGCCGGCCGGGTCGTGGAGCGCGGAGATGTGTGCAACGTGTTCGCGGCACCCCAGCAGGCGGTGACCAAGCGGTTCATCGACACGGTATCCGGTTCGGCCATCGGCTCGATCACCTACGAGTTCTCGGGCGACGATGCGCTGGTGCGCGACTTTCTCGGGGGAGCTGTCACGTTCCAGCGATGTCATCGACTTCGGCACGGCGGCGGACCCCATAGGCTACGAGGACGCCATCGCCGCAGCCGTCCGCGGCAGACAAGGAGGAGACGCGATGAGTCCCTGGTCCCATGCGTACGACATCGCCGGCCACCAGACCGACTGGACGGTTATCAGAAAGTCGACCAGACGGTGACCTGGACGGCCGTGATCATCATGATCGTGCTGGTCCAGATCGTGCAGGGCATCGCGAACGCCATCGCCAAGCGTATATTGAAGCTACAGAGGTAACATGGCATGACATCTCGCGGGGAAGGAACGTAAATCATGGTCGAACATGTCGGGGTCACGGACGAGCTGATCGGCATACGGCATTATCTGCATCAGCATCCCGAACGCAGCTTCAAGGAGGTCGAGACCAGCGCGTATCTGGCCCGTCTGCTGCGCGGGCATGGCATAGACGTGCTCGACACGACGTTGGAGACCGGCGTCGTCGCGCTCATCGAGGGAGAGGTGCCGGGACCGCGCATCGCGCTGCGCGCCGACATCGACGGCCTGCCGATCACCGAGGACACCGGCCTGCCGTTCAGCTCGCTGAACCCCGGCGTGATGCACGGCTGCGGCCATGACCTGCACATGACCGGGCTTTTGGGCGCGGCGTTCTGGCTGGCCGATCACCGCGACCGCATCGCAGGCAGCGTGAAGATCGTTTTCCAGCCGGCCGAGGAGGTGGGCCTGGGCGCCCGCACGGTCGTGGAATCCGGCGCGACGGATGACGTGAAGGCCATCATCGGCACGCATAACAACCCGAACTACGCCCCCGGACAGATCGCCATCGGCCCTCAGCCGATGATGGCCGGCTGCGTGAAGTTCAAGGTCACGCTGCATGCCCAGGGCACCCATGCCGGGTACCCGCAGAAGGGCACCGGCCCCATCGAGGCGCTCGCCTCGATGATCCTCGCCCTGCAGACCATCGTGAGCCGCAACATCTCGCCGTTCCACGCCGTGGTGCTGTCCATCACCGAAGTGCATGGCGGGCACGTGTGGAACGTCGTGCCCGCCGAAGCGGGATTCCAAGGCACCGTGCGCTTCTTCGACCAGGACGACGAACGGCTGGTCCACCGGCGTTTCGTGGCGGAGGTCGAGCACACGGCCGAAGCGTACGGGATCGCGGCCGACGTGGACTGGGACTGCATCCAGGTGCCGCTGGTCGGCGACGAGGAGCTGTCCGAGGCGGTCGCGGCCGACGTGCCCTCCTACGCGGCGCTCAAGCCGATACATCCCAGCATGGCGGGGGAGGATTTCGTGGAGTTCTCGGGATGCGGGGCCCGTCTGGTGTTCGCGTTCATCGGCTCGAACGGGGAACCAGGGTGCGCCGACTGGCACAGTCCGCACTTCGTCGGCGTGGACGGCGCGATCGGGCCCGCCGTTGACTTCTATGTCAACGCCTCGCTGCGGGTGCTCGCCGAGCTTCGCTGACGGGCGGTGGAACGGATCATCCCGCGTGACGGCATGTGCCGTCCCTGTCGTCCGTCATCTCGGCTGGGTACTATAGGGCACTATGACCCATCTTCGTTTTGCCCTTGCCCAGATCGACACCTGCGTCGGCGACCTCGACGGCAACGCCGACAAAATCATGCACTACGCGCATCTCGCCGCGCATGAAGGCGCCCACGTCGTCATCTTCCCGGAAATGACGCTGACCGGATACCCCATCGAGGATCTGGCGTTGCGCCGCACGTTCCGCAAGGCGGCGTGGGACAAGGCGAACTGGCTGGCGACCGAGCTGGAGGCCGACGGATTGGGCGACCTGTATGTCGCCGTCGGCACGGTCGGCACCGACCACGCGTCCGACAAACCTCGCAACCGCATGGTCGTGCTGCACGACGGCATGGTCTGGGCCGGCTACGACAAGCATTTCCTGCCGAACTACGGCGTGTTCGACGAGTTCCGCATCTTCGCGGCCGGCGACCGCACCGTCGTGCTCGACATCGACGGCGTGCGCATCGGCGTGGCGATCTGCGAGGACATCTGGCAGGACGGCGGGCCGGTCGCCCGGCTCGCCGACGAGCATATCGACGTGCTGATGACGATGAACGGCTCGCCGTACGAGGAGGGCAAGACCCATACGCGTTACGACCTCGCGGTCAGGCGTGCGGCCGAGGTCGGCGCCCCGATGATCTACGTGAACCAGGTCGGCGGTCAGGATGACCTGGTGTTCGACGGCGGCAGCTTCGTTGTCGACCGCGACGGCACGTTGCTGGAACGTTCCCCGATGTTCATGGAGCATCTGGGACTCTTCGACCTCGACACGGACGCCGAGCATCAGACGACGGGCGACATCGCGGACCTTCCCGACCCGGACGAGGAGGTGTACACCGCCTGCGTGCTGGGCCTGAAGGACTACATGGCGAAGAACCGGTTCTCCGGCGTGTGCCTGGGCCTGTCCGGCGGCATCGACTCCGCGCTGGTGGCGGCGATGGCCGCCGACGCCTGCGGCGGACACAACGTGCATGGCATCTCGATGCCGAGCATGTATTCCTCCATCGGTTCCAAGGACGACGCCGCCGACCTGGCGGCCAACATCGGCGCACATTACGACGTGCAGCCGATCGAGCCCATGTTCAATGTGTACCAGGGCCAGCTCAAGCTCGAAGGCGTGGCCGCGGAGAACCTGCAGGCCCGCATCCGCGGCGTCATCGTCATGGCGTACTCCAACAGCCTCGGTCTGCTCGCCGTCGCCACGGGCAACAAGTCCGAGCTGGCGTGCGGCTATTCGACCATCTACGGCGACGCCGTCGGCGGATACGCGCCGATCAAGGACCTGCTCAAGACCCGTGTCTGGGAACTGTCCCGCTGGCGCAACCGGGCCGCTGCCGCAGGCGTCGGCATCGGCGGGCTGCGCATCGTCGGCAATGAGAACGGCGATGCCGGAACGCCGCTGCCCGGCGGCGTGATGATTCCGGTCAGCAGCATCGAGAAGGCGCCGAGCGCCGAGCTGCGCCCGGGGCAGAAGGATTCCGATTCGCTGCCCGAATATGAACTGCTCGACAAGGTGCTCGCCGCATACATCGAGCATGCGCACGGTCGCGCCGACCTGCTGGCCGACGGCTTCGACGAGAAGACCGTCGACACGGTGATGCGACTGGTGGACCGCGCGGAGTGGAAGCGCCGCCAGTATCCGCTCGGGCCGAAGGTCACCGCGCTCGCGTTCGGCCGCGACCGGCGTCTGCCCGTCACCAACGCGTTCCGTGAGTAGGGGAGCGCTCGCCCGGCCGCCGCATAGGCGCGGTGCCGGGCGCCGCGGCGCGCTACCATGGGTGCGGGGAGGACGCCATGACCGACAAGCAGTGGTATTTCAACACGAAGACCGAGCAGCCCGAGTTGGGCATGCTCTCACCGAGCTCCCACCGCATGGGGCCGTACAAGACCCGCGAGGATGCCCTTGAGGCGTGGAAGATCGTCAAGGAGCGCAATGCGCTGTGGGCGGAAGCCAATCGCAAGTGGCGCAAATGGGGCGAGAACACGCCCTCGGGCGGCCGCGACGACGGCTTCGACGACCGCGACGACTGACGACACGGCGTGAATGTGAGATAAGTCACGCCGTCTCTCAGCCAGCTCACATCGACCGGCTAGTAGAATCATTTCTTGACAACAACGTGAAGATGCGTTGCACGACACAAGGAGTGAATATGACAGCAGTTGATGCGACCGCTCTTACTGCCGAAGAGCTTCAGGCCAAGGCCTGGGACGGCTTCGTCGAAGGCGACTGGCAGAAGGACATCGACGTTCGCGACTTCATCCAGAAGAACTACACCCCGTACACCGGTGACGAGTCCTTCCTGGCCGACGCGACCGACAAGACCAAGCACCTGTGGAAGTACCTCGACGACAACTACCTGGCGGTCGAGCGCAAGCAGCGCGTCTACGATGTCGACACCCACATCCCGGCCAGCATTGACGCCTTCCCGGCCGGTTACATCGATTCCCCCGAGGTCGACAACGTCGTTGTCGGCCTGCAGACCGACGTCCCCTGCAAGCGTGCGATGATGCCGAACGGCGGCTGGCGCATGGTCGAGCAGGCCATCAAGGAGGCCGGCAAGGAGCCGGACCCGGAGATCAAGAAGATCTTCACCAAGTACCGCAAGACCCACAACGACGGCGTCTTCGGCGTCTACACCAAGCAGATCAAGGTAGCTCGCCACAACAAGATCCTCACCGGCCTGCCGGATGCCTACGGCCGCGGCCGCATCATCGGCGATTACCGTCGTGTGGCCCTGTACGGCGTGAACACGCTGATCAAGTTCAAGCAGCGCGACAAGGACTCCATCCCGTACCGCAACGACTTCACCGAGCCGGAGATCGAGCACTGGATCCGCTTCCGTGAGGAGCATGACGAGCAGATCAAGGCCCTGAAGCAGCTGATCAACCTCGGCAACGAGTACGGCCTCGACCTGTCCCGCCCGGCACAGACCGCACAGGAAGCCGTGCAGTGGACCTACATGGGCTACCTCGCCTCCGTCAAGAGCCAGGACGGCGCCGCCATGTCCTTCGGCCGTGTCTCCACCTTCTTCGACGTCTACTTCGAGCGCGACCTGAAGGCCGGCAAGATTACCGAGACCGACGCACAGGAGATCATCGATAACCTGGTCATGAAGCTGCGCATCGTGCGCTTCCTGCGTACCAAGGATTACGACGCGATCTTCTCCGGCGATCCGTACTGGGCGACTTGGTCCGACGCCGGCTTCGGCGACGACGGCCGTACCATGGTCACCAAGACCTCGTTCCGTCTGCTCAACACCCTGACCCTCGAGCACCTCGGACCTGGCCCGGAGCCGAACATCACCATCTTCTGGGATCCGAAGCTGCCGGAAGCCTACAAGCGCTTCTGCGCCCGAATCTCCATCGACACCTCGGCCATCCAGTACGAGTCCGATAAGGAAATCCGCTCTCACTGGGGCGACGACGCCGCCATCGCATGCTGCGTCTCCCCGATGCGCGTGGGCAAGCAGATGCAGTTCTTCGCCGCTCGTGTGAACTCCGCCAAGGCCCTGCTGTACGCCATCAACGGAGGACGTGACGAGATGACCGGCATGCAGGTCATCGACAAGGGCGTCATCGACCCGATCAAGCCGGAAGCCGATGGCACGCTGGATTACGAGAAGGTCAAGGCCAACTACGAGAAGGCCCTCGAATGGCTGTCCGAGACCTATGTGATGGCTCTGAACATCATCCATTACATGCATGATAAGTACGCTTACGAGTCCATCGAGATGGCTCTGCACGACAAGGAAGTGTACCGCACCCTCGGCTGCGGCATGTCCGGCCTGTCGATCGCGGCCGACTCCCTGTCCGCATGCAAGTACGCCAAGGTCTACCCGATCTACAACAAGGACGCCAAGACCACGCCGGGCCACGAGAACGAGTACGTCGAAGGCGCCGATGACGATCTGATCGTCGGCTACCGCACCGAAGGCGACTTCCCGCTGTACGGCAACGATGATGACCGTGCCGACGACATCGCCAAGTGGGTCGTCTCCACCGTCATGGGCCAGGTCAAGCGTCTGCCGGTGTACCGCGACGCCGTCCCGACCCAGTCCATCCTGACCATCACCTCCAACGTGGAATACGGCAAGGCCACCGGCGCCTTCCCGTCCGGCCACAAGAAGGGCACCCCGTACGCTCCGGGCGCCAACCCGGAGAACGGCATGGACTCCCACGGCATGCTGCCGTCCATGTTCTCCGTCGGCAAGATCGACTACAACGACGCTCTTGACGGCATCTCGCTGACCAACACCATCACCCCTGATGGTCTGGGCCGCGACGAGGAAGAGCGTATCGGCAACCTCGTTGGCATCCTGGACGCCGGCAATGGCCACGGCCTGTACCACGCCAACATCAACGTGCTGCGCAAGGAGCAGCTCGAGG
>ERZ857984.361-NODE-361-length-58684-cov-5.316294_pt1 | contig 58684 bp, 50 predicted proteins | sample MGYA00519914_ERZ857984 | MGnify/ENA primary metagenome ERZ857984 (study PRJEB31778, sample SAMEA3449417) | human gut metagenome | biome: human gut; feature: human-associated habitat; material: faeces | place: United Kingdom | collected 2010/2012 ...
AAGAAAATTATACTTTAGAGGCGGCTATAAAAAGAACTATAGAATATTACAAAGGATTATAATTTATGACAAAAAAATGTAGAATTTGTGATGGAGAATTTTTTAAAAATAATATAAAGAATTTAATGTAAATTACTATGGTATAGAGTATTATCAAGCGAATTAACTTAAATATACTATTGTATTGCATTAATATTTTTTATAATTTATAATAAATTAGGTTAAATAAAATAGGGAATTAGTAAAATGTTTACGATTAATAAATTTATAATACGCAGGCTTTTGGAAAAAGATATAGAATTGTATTATAGGAATTATTATGAATAAAATAATAGAAGAAGATATACAATATATACTAAATAGCGATGTAGATTTTCAAAGATTTGAAAACTCTACTGTATTGATAACTGGCGCTAACGGAATGCTTGCCTCATACATTGTAATGACTTTATTATATTTAAATAAATTTTATAATTATAATATAAAAGTTATATCTATAGCAAGAAATAAATCAAATTTTTATGAAATGTTTAACGATTTCATTGAGGATAGAAATTTAATATTTATAGAATTGGATATTATTAATATTAACGAAGATATTTTTAAAGATTTTGAAATAGATTATATTATACATGCAGCAAGTCCAAGTAGAACGCAACAATTTTTTCAAAATCCATTAGACGTTATATATCCAAATGTATTTTCTACAGATAAGTTATTTAGTATAGCCGTTAAAAAAAATATAAAATCATTTTTATATTTTTCATCATGCGCTATTTATGGGAAAGTTGATAGCGGATATTATGCGGAGGATAATTATGGAAGTATATCGCCTTTAGATTTAATAAATGTCTATGCAGAAAGTAAAAGAATGGGGGAAACATTATGCAAAGCCTACAATACTCAATATAATGTTCCTACAAAAATTGCCAGAATTGCCCATACATACGGACCGACTATGGATTTGTATAACGATAGCAGAGTTTTTGCAGAATTCGTTAAAAGCATAGTAGATGGGGGGGGGGGGAATTAGTTATTAAAAGTGACGGTAAAGCAAAAAGAGCTTTTTGTTATATAGTAGATGCCACTATAGGCTTTTTAAAAATATTACTTGAAGGTAAAAACGGAGAAGCCTATAATGTTTCTAATAATCAAGGCATTATATCTATAATAGATTTAGCAAAATTATTAGAGAGTATGTATCCAGAAAAAAGTTTAAATGTAATTATCGAAAATGAAAATAAATCATATCGACAATTAATAGATTCATTATCTAATTATTATGTAGATACTAAAAAATTAGAAAAATTAAATTGGAAACCTAATTATACGATAAAAGAGGGTTTTAAAAGATGTGTAGATTATTTTAATTCTAAAAAATAGGAGTTATTTATACTATGAAAAAAATTAGCGTTATATTGCCAACTTATAATGAAGAAGATAATGTTATTCCTTTAAGTAAGGAAATTGTAAATATATTTAATAACGAATTAAACAATTATGATTATGAAATTATTTTTACTGATAATAATTCTATAGATAGCACAAGAGAAAAAATAATATCTCTATGTCAAGAAAATAAAAATATTAAAGCTATTTTTAACGCTAAAAATTTTGGACAATTTCGCTCTCCATTCAATGCTATGATAAATGCAAATGGAGATTGTGTTATTTTAATGGTTAGCGATTTTCAAGACCCTCCTAAAATAATAGTAGATTTTGTAAGAGAATGGGAAAGTGGTTATAAAATAGTTATCGGCATAAAAAATAAAAGTAAAGAAAATCTAATAATGCGTTTTATTAGAAGTCTATATTATAAATTAATGAAATATATTTCTGATATAGAGCATATTGAGCATTTTACTGGCACTGGATTATATGACAAAAGTTTTATTAAAACTATTTCTGTATTAGACGATCCAGACCCATATATAAGAGGAATAGTATCCGAACTTGGTTATAAAATAAAGAAAATCAATTATGAAAAGCAGAATAGAAAAGCTGGGAAATCAAAAAACAATTTTTTTACCTTGTATAATATAGCTATGATTAGTATAACAAATTATTCAAAGATTGTTTTAAGATTGGCTACTATGATAGGATTTTTATTTTCTTTTTTATCTTTTATATTTGGTTTAATTTATTTTATCTATAAAATTATATATTGGCATAGTTTTAATGTCGGCATAGCTCCTCTTATATTAGGTGTATTTTTTATAGGTTCGATTCAATTATTCTTTTTAGGATTAATAGGCGAATATATTGTAAATATAAATGATAGATTAATGAAAAGACCGCTTGTAATTGAAGAGAAGAGAATTAATTTTGATTAACAAATAATTAAATATTTTTGACAATATTACAAGCTAAAAAATACTACATAAATTTAATAATTAATTTTTATTCTATCATAACTATTGACATTATTTTATTATATAATATAATTTATCCCATAAATTAAAAAATACTCAAGAGGGAGTAGTTGACGCAATTAATTTTGCGTGGCGAAGTCAACAATCGCAGCCCTTGAAAAGCAGGGTTTGGCTAGCCTTAATTAATGAGACTCTGGTATAAATAAGTTTGTAAATTATAATTTGTAAGCTTATTTATATTTGAGTCTTTTTTATGCTTAAAAATAGTTTAATTAAAAGGAGAATTTTTTATGAATGAATTTTTAGGAACAAAAGAGGATATCTTAAAAGAGCTTAATATTAATCCTAAAATCGGACTAACGGAAGAAACAAAAAAATTAAGTTTAGAAAAATACGGGAAAAACAGTTTTACAAAAGAAAAAGGAATTTCATTATTTGGCAAAATATTGGAATCTCTAAAAGAGCCTATGATATTAATGCTTATATTTGCAGGCTTAATTGCAATCGGAGTAAATACGGTTAATTATTTAAACGGCGGGCATTTTGATATTTTTGAATGTTTGGGAATATTTATCGCCATTTCATTATCCGTAATTATAACAGTAGTAATGGAAGGCAAAAGCGCAAAGGCATTTGAGGCTTTAAATAAAATAAACGAAGATATAAGAGTAAAAGTTATAAGAAACGGAAATTTGGAAATAATAAATCAAAAAGATTTGCTTGTCGGAGATATCGCTTTTATAGAAACGGGAAATAAACTTCCAGCCGATGGCAGACTTCTTGAAAGCGTATCTTTGCATATAGACGAATCCGCGCTTACGGGAGAAAGCGAAACGGTTGAAAAAAATTGCGATGCTATATTTACAGATGAAAAAATTCCCGTTGCCGAAAGAGTAAATATGGCTTATTCGGGTTCTTTTGTCGCTACGGGAAACGGTAAAATGGTAATAACTTCGGTTGGCGATAGCACAGAGTTTGGAAAAATCGCTCGAGAATTATCGTCTACTAAAAAAACTTCGACTCCTTTACAAGAAAAACTTGCAGAATTAGGAAAGAAAATCGCTTTAATTGGAATATTCGCAGCCGCTATAGTTTTTATTATACAGTTGATTAATTTTATTAGAATAGGCGAAGCTAATTTTGTAAATATATCCGAAGCTTTTATTACGAGCATAGTTTTAATAGTCGCTTCAGTTCCCGAAGGTTTGCCAACTATTGTCGCCGTCTCTCTTTCAATAAATATTATTAAAATGGCTAAACAAAACGCTTTGGTTAAAAAAATGGTTGCTTGCGAAACTATAGGAAGCGTAAATGTTATATGTTCCGACAAAACGGGGACATTGACGGAAAATAAAATGACTTTAAATAAATTATATATAAACGGAGAATATATAGAGCCTGAAAATATAAAGAATAAAAAAATAATAGAAAATTTTTGCATCAATTCTACAGCGGATATTAATTATAAAGATAACGCAATTAAATTTTTAGGAAATCCTACAGAATGCGCTTTATTGGTTGGAGCGAATAAATCGGGTTTTAATTATAAAGAGATAAGAGAAAAATCAAAAATAATATTTGAATATCCTTTTTCTTCAGATACAAAAAATATGACTACTGTTGCGGAAATTAACGGAGAATATTTTGTATTTACTAAAGGAAGCCCCGAAAAAATAATTTCTATGTGTAATATAAACGAAGAAGAAAAAAAAGATATAGAAAAAGCTATTGAAAAATTTCAAGACGAAGCTAAAAGAGTTATCGCATTCGCTCATAAAATGGTTTCATCGTCAGTTGAAAATAATAGAGCGGATTTGGAAAGCAATTTAATTTATGACGGTTTTGTAGCAATTTCGGACCCCGTAAGAAAAGAAGTTTATGACGCGGTTAATCAATGTAGAAGCGCGGGAATTAATATAAAAATGCTTACGGGAGATAATATTGTAACGGCAAGAGCGATTGCAAGAGAGTTAAAAATGTTAAATGAAAATAGTTTAATTTTTGAAGCTAAAGATATAGAAGCTATGAACGATGAAGAGCTTAAAAATAATATCGATAAAATATCGGTTATAGCGAGAAGCACGCCAACAATAAAAATGCGAGTCGTCAATACTATAAAAAGTATGGGAAATGTAGTCGCCGTTACAGGAGACGGAATAAATGACGCTCCCGCGATAAAAAACGCCGATGTCGGAGTCGCTATGGGAATAACGGGAACGGAAGTTTCAAAAGAAGCGAGCGATATAGTTTTACTTGACGATTCTTTTGCCACAATAGTTAAAGCGGTTCAATGGGGTAGGGGAATATACGATAATTTTCAGAGATTTATTCAATTTCAACTTACGGTCAATTTTGCTTCGGTTATTGTAGTTTTATTATCGACTTTAACGGGACTTAAAGCTCCATTTACTGCAATACAATTATTATGGATAAATATAATTATGGACGGACCTCCCGCAATAGCTTTGGGACTTGAGCCTATAAGAGGCGATTTAATGAATAGAAAACCGACAAAAAGAAACGCTAATATAGTGACTAGAAAAATGTTTGGAAAAATAATATATTCAGGAATCATTATGATTATATTATTTATGATTCAAAGCAAATTAAATATATTAAATGTGGCGGAAAACGAACGCTCAACGGTTTTATTTGTTATGTTTGTTATGTTTCAAATATTCAATTCTTTCAATAGCAGAGAATTAGGATTTGACAGCATATTTAAACATTTTTTAGATAATAAATTAATGCTTTTTTCTATGTTAGGAACTTTTATATTGCAAATACTTGCCGTTCAATATGCAGGCGGATTTTTCAATACTATTCCTTTAAGTTTTAACTCTTGGATAAAGATTATAGGAATGGCTTTTATTGTTATAATAGCTTCGGAAGTATTAAAAATATTTATAAAGAATAATATTCGATAAAAATAAAACTTCTTTATATATTGAAAATAATTCCGAATAATGTTAACATAATGTATAGTAATAATAAAATAATTTTTAAGAATCACTTATGAGCGGCGTTTATATTATAGTTTTTATATCTGTATTTTTTATACTTCTTCTAATAGCGGCAAAGATATTGGCTAAATCTTTTAAGTATATCGCTTCGGATACTGAAAAAGCTAAAAGATTCATAAGCGAAGGAAAAAACGATTTAGCTATAGAAAAACTTAGAAATATTCTTTCCAAAAATAAAGTCGAAAAAGGAGAGAGAGCAAAAATTCATTCAATGATAGGAGAATGTTATTATAAAACCGAAGAATATCCTTTTGCAATAGTAGAATATAGACATGCTTTAGACGAAGGATATTATTCTCCCGAATTAGTTTTATCGCTTGGAAAATGTTTAAGTAAAATCGGAAAAAACGAAGAAGCTTTATCTCAATTTCTTACTTTATTAAAGTTGGATAATAATTATAAAACTATAGTTTCAATGGAAATTGGAATTATATATTATGAAAATCATCAATATGGAGTTGCATTAAAATATTTCGATAATGTTTTGGAAATCGATAAAACAAATAAAGAGGCTTTGAAATATAAGGCTTATTGTTTTGTAAATATGGAAAATTATATCGAAGCTATTTCTATAATGGAAAATATTATAAAGAAAAATCAAGGCGACACTTTATTAAATTATAATTTAGGACGCGCTTATAAAGGCAGAGGAAATTATAAAAGCGCAATAAAATATTATAGAGTTTCTTCTCATGATAAACTTTACGCGGTAAAATCTTTGTATGAAATCGCTTTATGCTATATAGAATTAAATAATATAGAGCTTGCAATAACGGCTTTAGATTTGGCGATAGAATACAATAGCCCAGATAGAGATTTGAGATTAGCGATTTTATACACTTTGGTAGAATGCTACGATAAAATGAAAAATGTAAATAAAGCTATAGAAGTATTGGAAAATATTATTATTATAGATTCTAATTATAAAGATGTAAGCAAAAAATTATTGGAATATAAAGAATCTCGATATAGCGAAGGAATTAAAAGTTTCTTTAGGCTTGAAAACGAAGCTTTTTCAGATTTCGCTTTAAAAATAGTTTCTTGTATGAATTTAATTCCTTATTCTTTAAAGACTACTAATAAAAAATATTTGATTGTATTCGCTAAAGAAGGAAAAGGTTTGCATGCCGCTAAAAAAGTAATATTTTTCAGAAAATCTTACGCTCCAATATTTAACGAAGAGCTTATTCAATTATACGATTATGCCGTAAGTTATAATATAGTAAATTCAACGCTCGTGACAAGCGCTATGGCAAGTCCAGACGCTATAAGATACGCATCAATTTCAAGAATAGAGATAGTCGGAATAAAACGATTAGAAGGTTTGGTTGAAAAAGCTAATTTTACAAATTTGCCCGTTGGCGTTACAAGAGGCGAAGAAAAACTTGATTGGGTATTATAGTATAATAAAAATAATAATTCTAAAAAATCAAATAATAAAAAGATAAAAAAGATATATTTGAATTATTTTTGGAATAGGATAAAAAACAAATCTAAAACGATTATTAAAAGAATACTTTTTAATTTGATTCGTTTTATAATTTGAAATATTGAAATCGTGATAAATGTTTTAAAAATAGAATAAAGGATTTTACATGACTTATAAGTTTGTAAAAGAAGATAAAGATTTTAGAAAATTAAAAAAAAAAGAAATTGAATTTTTGAAAAGTCATGGATGCATCTCTCAATCTTGGGATAAAATACTTATAAAAAATGTAGACTTAAACAGAATAAAAGATGTTTCTTTTCATGGAAAAATAAAAATAAAAGAGCTTAACGGAAATGTTTCTTATCATAATAAAGTTAAAGTTATAGCTTCGATTACGCGAGCGGTTTTAATTGATGTTATTATAAACGGAGATGTATATATAAATAATGTCGGACGATTTATAGCAAATTACGAAATAGAAAACGGAGTTATAATTGAAAACGCGGGTTCTATATACATGGAAGGTAAAAGCAGTTTTGGAAATGGAGTCGAAACATCGCCAATTATGGAAGGAAACGGAAGAAGCGTTAAAATATTTAATAGACTTAATTCTCATATCGCTTATATAGTCGCTATGTATAGACATAATTTTGTTATGCGTAAAAAAATAAATAAAATCATAGACGATTATGCATCTTCAAAACTTAGAGAATTCGGAACTATAAAAAAACATGCTAAAATAATAAATGCAAGATTGATAAAAAACGCGCTTATCGACCCTTATACTACAATAGAAAATACTGACGAAATAAATAATACTACAATAATAAGCGCAAAAGAATCGCCGTCATATATAGGAACTTCGGTAATATTAAAAGATTGCATAGTTTTGAAAGGCGCTCATATAGTTGATGGAACTGTTATAAAAAAAGCGTTTATCGGAGAGGGAGTAAAATTGGGAAGACAATTTTCTTGCGAAGATTCTTTATTATTTGCAAATTGCGAAGGCGAGCATGGAGAGATGTTTTCAATATTTGCTGGACCTTATACCGTCACTCATCATAAAGCGACTTTACTCATAGCGAGTCATTTTTCTTTTTTTAATGCGGGAAGCGGAACTAATCAAAGCAATCATATGTATAAACTCGGACCTTATCATCATGGTTTTATGGAGCGAGGATGCAAAACGGGAAGCAATTCTTATATTCTTTGGCCATCGCGAATCGGCGCTTTTTCAACGGTTATAGGCGCTCATTACGATAATATAGATTCTTCAAATTTTCCTTTTTCTTATATAACGGAACATGGCTATCATCAAACGAGATTGATTCCCGCTTTAAATCTTTTCGGAGTAGGGCTTGCAAGAGACGAAAATAAATGGATTGAAAGAGATAGAAGAACGGGCGATAAAAAAGATTTAATTATATTTGAAGTATTTAGTCCTTATACCGTTTCAAAAATGATTAATGCCGAGAAAATATTAAAAGATATTAGAAAGAATAAAGATGAAAATAATAAAAAAGGAGATTTTATTGTTTATAAGAATATGATAATAAAAGGAGCTTCGTTAAATAAATATTCTCAAAGATATTCTATTGCTATAGATTTGTATTTACGAAATAAATTGCTTTCTTATATAAAAGATTGCAAAAATATAAACGATATAATCGAAAGTTTAAAATCCGAAAAAGTATATAGCGATTGGGTTGACGCTGGCGGGCTTATTTGCGTAAAAGAAAGATTAGATAATATTATTAAAGATATTGAAAACGACAAAATAAAAGATATAGAAAATATATTAAAAGCTTTTGAAAATCTATATAATAATTATTATTCGGATGAAAAATCTTGGGTTATCGATATAATTAAAAAAAGATATTCTATAAAAAATTTCGATAAAGAAATAATAATAAAAATATTAAAAGAATATATTTCGCTTTTAAAAACTTCCTACGATATTTTATACAGAGATGCCGAAAAAGAATACGATATTTCAAAAATGGTTAGCTGCGGAATAGACGATAAAAATTTTATGGAAGAAGATTTTAAAGCTATAAGAGGAACTGTCGAAGACAACACTTTTGTAATTCAGTATAAAAAAGATATGAACTCAAAAATAAACGATATTAATAAAATAATAAATTTGTTATAAATATAATAAAAGGATTTTTAATGAAATTATATTCTATTTCTTTTAAAGTGGAAATTGGATTTGAAGATATATTTGAAGCGATTATTGAAAATGGTTTTTTGGATATATTAGGTTATAATATGGAATATCCAGCAAAAGAAAATTCTGCGATAATAAATATATATAACGAAACAAAAGAAAAACTTGAAAATAATTTTAATATTATAAAAGATAAATTAGATATTAATTATAATTATGAAATAAAAGAGCTTGATTCTGAAAAATATTTAACTTCTTATATGGATTATTTAAAACCTTTTAAAGTCGGCGATATAACGATAGTTCCAAATTTGAGAGATTATTATAAAGATTTGAAAGAACCCGTTATTTATATAGCAAAACAATACGCTTTTGGAAGCGGAACGCATGAAACTACATATTTAGCTTTAGAAATGATTAATCAATATTCATTAAATAACGATATTAAATTAAGGAGCATTGCAGATATTGGTTGCGGAAGCGGAATATTATCTTTATTTAGTTATAAACTTGGAGCGAGAAATATAACTTCTGTCGATATTGATAGCGATGCCGTTCATTGTTCTTTGGATAACGCAAAATATAACGATATAAATTTAAATAATGTTGTTTTAGGAAATGCTAAAGATTTGAATAATATGAATTTAAAATTTGATTTAGTAGTTGCAAATATAGAAACTGATATTTTAATTGAAATTATTGCAGACTTGAAAAAATTATTAAAAGAAAATTCTTATTTAATATTATCGGGAATTTTGCTTGAAAAAGAATCTTCAATGAATAATGTTTTAAGAGAGAAAGAATTAAAAATTATTGATAGAAAGCGAAAAAACGATTGGCTAGCTTTAATGTTGAGTTTATAAGAAAATTAATTATATTAAAAAGTATATTAATATTGACTATAAAATATGCTATGATATAATAATTTATAATATGCTTGATTTATGTTTAAATCGTAGGGGTTTTTGTGGATATATACGAAATAGTTAATGAACCTGAAAAACAACTTGAAATATTTTCCGATATAATCAAAAAAATGAATAATATCGGTGATTATGAAGAGACTTTAGTAAATATAATATCCGAAATAAAAAACATAATGCTTACCGATACGATTTTATTGTATTTGATAGACCAGGAATTATTTAATTTAAATTATGAAATGTCTATAGGACCTTTGGGAAGCAAATTTTTTGGCTCAATAATAGACGGAGAAAAACCTTTATCGGTTAGAGCTTATACGACTTCTTCGTCTTTATATTCAAATAATCCGCAAGACGATTCGGCGTTTATTCCGATAAAAGAAATTTTGGGCGAAGATTTAAAAAATATATTATTTGTTCCTCTTAAAGCGAGAAAAAGAAATATCGGCGCTTTATTTTTAATAAATAAAAAAGACGGAAAATTTATAGAAACCGACACTATTATAATGTCTATGTTTTCAAATATAGTTTCTTTAGCGCTTATAAATAAAATGACTTACGATAAAGGACAGTCGAGAGCTTATGAAGTCGGCGCTTTATATGAAATGTCAGTTTCAATAAATAAATGCGAAACAATAGACGATATTTTAAATAATAATATAAGTATAGTTTGCGAGGCTTTCGAGGCTCATAGAGTTTCTATAATTTTGAAAGACGAAAAAGGAATGTTTAGATTTAGAGCGGGAATAGGAATAGACGAGGAGGTTTTAAAATACGGAGTAATAACCACCGAAGATAATGTTTTGGGAGAGATATTAAAAACAGGAAAGCCCGTTTATTCTGTAAATGTTTCGAGAGATTATAGATTTAGACCGAATAAATCTTTAAGATATACTAGAGATAGTTTTATCGCATCGCCTATAATGGGAAAAGAAGACGATATAATAGGTTTTTTATGCGCAACCGAAAGAAGCGTAAATAAAGCTTTTAATTTAAGCAATTTAATGCTTCTTGAAATGCTCGCTCAACAGATTTCTGAAAATTATATGCATGTGTTTTTATCGGAAGAATCGAAAATAAAACAATCTCTAACCGAAGAAATTAATTATACAGAAGAACTTCAAAAGAGCATACTTCCGACTGAATTTCCAAATAAAAAATTATTCGATGTCGCAGCCGTAAGTATTCCAAGCAAAACGGTTGGAGGCGATTTTTACGATTATATAAAACTTAAAGACGGAAAATACGCTTTGATTATAGCGGATGTTTCGGGCAAAGGATTAAAAGCTGGTTTCTTTATGGTTATGACTAGAAGCGTTTTAAGAGTTTATTCTTCTCAAATTGATAATCCCGCTAAAATATTAGAACAGACAAATAAACATATATTTTACGATTCAAAAAAAGGTATGTTCGTTACATGCTTTTTGGCTATAGTAGATACAAAAAATAAAAGTATTACTTATTCAAACGCTGGACATATTCCGCAATATTTTATTAAAAAGTCGGCAATGAATAAGGCAGAATATTTAACTGAAATGTATATTCCAGGAAAACCTTTGGGATTTGTAGAAAACGCTTCTTATAAAAATAAAAAAATATCGTATTCAAAAGCGGATAAAATAATTATGTTTACGGACGGAGTTACCGAAACTTTTAATAAAGATAACGAAGAGTTTGGAGAGAGCAAATTAAAAGATATTCTTAAAAACGAATATGACAGTTCAAAAGAATTATTAAACGATATAGTGGAAGAAACCGTTTATTTTAGAGCGGACGCTCCGCAATTTGACGATATAACGCTTTTAATAGCTAAATTTTTATAAATTTTATTTTCACATTTCTTACATAATATCATTTATATTGAATTATTTAATTTTTTCCTATATAATATTATTTATGTATATATTAGAATTATCTGAAATAGCTAAAGAAACCGTTTGGGGCGGAAGTTTGCTTGCATCTTTATATTCAAAATCTTTTGAAAGCGATAAAAATATAGGCGAAAGTTGGGAAATATCCGACTTAAACGAGGAAAAAAGCATAATCCTAAACGGAGAGTTTAAAGGAAAAACTTTATCATTTTTAGTAGAAAGATACAAAGAAGAATTTTTAGGTTCTAATTGCATTGAAGCTTTGCAATTGATATCGGCAAAAAAAGAAAAATATTTTCCGTTATTAATAAAATTTATAGACGCAAAAGATAAACTCTCTATACAAGTTCATCCCGATGAAGAATACGCTTACAAAAAACATAAAAAACATGGCAAAAATGAAATGTGGTATATTGTAGAAGCGAAAAATAACGCTAAAATTTTATTAGGTTTAAGAGAAGGAATAGATAAAAATATTCTTAAAAAAGCGATTGACAATAATATAAATAATATAGAAAGTTTATTTAATTATTTTGAAGTTAAAAAAGGAGACGCTTATTATATTCCAAACGGATGCGTTCATGCAATATTGGGAGATATAATGATAGCAGAAATACAAACTTCAAGCGATATTACTTATAGATTATACGATTGGAAAAGAATCGATAAAGACGGAAAAGCGAGAGAATTGCATATTGAAGACGCTTTTAATGTTATAGAAAATATAGACGCTTATCAATTAAAATCTGAAAAAAGAAATAAATTTAAAAATAAAGATTTAGAAATTAACGAAATATTTTCAAATAAATATTTTACGGCGGAAGAATATTTTATTAAAAATAAATTCTCTTCGCAAACAAATTCTAAAACTTTTGAAATTTTTATTGATATAGAAGGAGACGGATTTATAGAATCGGATATAAAAGATAATAATATAAAATTAAAAGCGGGTAAAACCGTTCTTATTCCCGCATGCATGGGAAATTATAGAATTAAAGCGGATAATGAAATTAAATTTTTGAGAATTACCGTTTAGAGTTTAAAAGGTTTTTATTAATGAATATTATAGAAATGAAAGAAGTATATAAAAGTTTTGGCTCTCAAATTGTATTGAGCGGAGTTAATCTTATAGTTAATAGAGGAGAAACTTTATCTATTATAGGAAATTCGGGCTGCGGTAAAAGCGTTCTTATAAAACATTTGATTGGATTATTGCAGCCAGATTCGGGAACTATAATCGTTGAAGGACAAGATATTAATAAAATTTCGGATAACGAATTAACAGAAGTTCGTAAAAAATTCGCTATGGTTTTTCAAGGAGCGGCGCTTTTCGATTCGTTAAATGTTTACGAAAATGTAAGTTTTGGACTCCGAAGAATAAAAAAAGATATGCCCGAAGATAGAATAAAAATAAAAGTTGCGGAAGTTTTGGATATGGTTGGAATGCCAAATATAGAAAAAAAAATGCCATCCGAACTTTCGGGAGGAATGAAAAAGAGAGTCGGTTTGGCAAGAGCGATTGCTATGGACCCAGAGATTTTACTTTATGACGAGCCGACAACGGGATTGGACCCGATTATGTCTAGAATAATAGACGATTTGATAATAAAGATGCAAAATTTACTTAATGTTACGAGTATAGTTATTACTCATGATATGACTAGCGTTTTTAGAATGGCTGATAGAGTCGTAATGCTTCATAATGGGAAAATTATCGAAGGAGGCGCTCCCGAGCGTTTGCATGAAATTGAAGAGCCTCATTTGAAATTTTTCTTTATGAGCAGTATTGCTAAAAAAGGCGAGGATATAGAAACTATAAAACCTGCGGATGCGGATTAAATGATTAAATTGAGGAAGGTAAGATAAAATTATGAGAAAAAAAATAAAATTAGGAATATTCTTTATATTAACTATAGCGTTATTTTTAATTTCTATAAGCATATTAGGAAATTTAAAATTAAAAGGAAACGGTTATAGAATATATGTAGATTATGTATTTATAGGCGATTTGCTTGTAAATGGTAAAGTTTCGTATAGAGGAGGCGGAATAAATATAGGATTTATCGAAAACATAGAGATTAATCCAGACGGCACTATAAGAGTCACTTTATTTATAACCGATAGAAATGTCGTTTTGCCCGAAGGAACAAGATTTACAATACAAACTGTTGGTTTAGGATTGGGCGAAAAATATATAATGGCAACTCCGCCTACAATAACTACTGAAGGACTTAAAAGTCTGCCCCCTGAAAGCGTAGTTAAAGGAGTAGAGCCTTTTAGTTTAGAAAGCGCTTTAGGTTCTATTGGCGATATAGGAAAAGACCTTAATTTTGAAGAATTTACAAGCATAATAACAAATATGTCGTCTACAATCGAGCTTATAACAAAATTAATAAATACCAATGAATCTGAGATTGGCGAAATAATTTCAAATGTTAATGAAAGTATTGCAAATATAAGCGTTATAAGTAGAGATTTGTCTTTTATAATTCGAGATGTCGAAAGCGGAAAAGGAATAGTCGGCACTTTAATGAAAGATACAAATTTACAAACTAATGTTTCTCAAATAATTTCTAATTTAAAAATATTTAGCGAAAAGGTTAGAGATAATCCTTCCGTTTTATTATTTAGGGAAACTCAAACAAATAAATAAATTTTAATTTTAACGGAGTATTTATTATGAGCATATTTAATTTTAATAAAAAGAGCAAAACTAAAGACGAAAACGATAAAAAATATAGATTAATAGAAAACGAGATTAAAAAATTTTCAAAATCTAAATTAAATAAATGCTTAAAAGACGCGGAATATATCGCTATAAAAGCGGGCAAATATTCTTTAAAATATTTTGGCGCTCCAAGAAAAGTTTCTAAAAAAGGAAAGACGGATTTATTTACCGAAATCGATTTAAAAAACGAGGAAACTATTAAAAAATATTTATTAAAAAAATATCCTAAATTCGCATTTTTAGGCGAGGAATCAAATAATTTTGAAGATAAAGATTTTTCTTGGATAGTCGACCCGATAGACGGAACGAGTAATTTTATTCATGGCTATCCTTTTTATTGCGTATCAATAGGTTTGGCTTATAAAGGTTATCCAATTTTGGGAGTTGTTTACGCTCCTTTAACGAATACTATTTATAAAGCGCATGCAAAATCGAAAGCTTATAAAAACGGAAAAGTTATTAATGTTAGCTCAACTAATAAATTAATAGAATCTCTTATTATTACGGGATTTTATTACGATACGGCTACTGACGATAATTTTTTAAATGATAGAATGATAGATTTTGCAAATATGGTAAAAAAGAGTTTATGCGTAAGAAGAGACGGTTCTGCAGCTTTAGATATATGCATGGTTGCCGAAGGAGTCGCCGATGGATTTTTTGAATTTGGGCTTTCGGCTTGGGATATTTGCGCTTCTACAGTTATATTAAAAAGAGCGGGCGGACTTATAACAAATATAAATATGAAAGAATATGATATTTTTTCAAAAAAACAGTATATAGCGAGCAATAAAAGAATACATAAAGATATGGTAAAAACTCTTGAATAAGTTTTTAATAAATATAAAATATAATAATAAATTTTTGAATATTGATTTTAAGGAATAAATTTTATGATACTTGAAAGCGAAATTAAAAGAGGAAAAGTCGTTCAGGTTGTCGGTTCTACTTTAGATGCGGAATTTGAAGAGGGACATTTGCCTGAAATATTAAACGCTCTTTATATAGACAAAGAAGTCGAAGGAATTCAAAAACATGTAGTTTGCGAAGTTCAACAACATTTAGGCGGCGGAAGAGTTAGGGCAATCGCTTTAGAATCTACAGACGGAATTTCAAGAGGCGATAATATTATAGACACGGGAAAGCATATAATGGTGCCTGTTGGAAATGAAACTATAGGAAGAATATTTAATGTATTGGGAAAAACCGTAGATAAAGGCGAACCTATAGAAGCTAAAGAATATCGCTCAATACATGCGCATGCTCCAAGATTTGACGCTTTAGAACCTAAACTTGAAATTTTTGAAACGGGAATAAAAGTTATAGATTTGCTTGCGCCTTATATTAAAGGAGGAAAAACGGGATTATTTGGCGGAGCGGGAGTAGGAAAAACGGTTTTAATAATGGAACTTATTCATAATATTGCGAGCGAACATGGAGGCTATTCTGTTTTTGCGGGAGTAGGCGAGAGGACGAGAGAAGGCAATGATTTATGGAGCGAAATGAAAGAATCGGGAGTTATTAATAAAACTTGTTTAGTTTATGGGCAGATGAACGAGCCGCCAGGAGCGCGTTTGAGAGTCGCTTTAACCGCTTTAACTATGGCGGAATATTTTAGAGATTCTGCAAATTTGGATATTTTATTATTTATCGATAATATTTTTAGATTTACTCAAGCGGGAAGCGAAGTTTCGGCTTTGCTTGGAAGAATGCCGTCTGCAGTAGGTTATCAGCCAACTTTGGCAACGGAAATGGGAGCTTTACAAGAGAGAATAACATCTACAAAACATGGCTCAATAACTTCAATTCAAGCGGTTTATGTTCCAGCGGACGATTTAACCGACCCAGCGCCAGCTACGGCTTTTACGCATTTGGATGCGACAACGGTTTTATCGAGAGATGTTAGCGAAAAGGGAATTTATCCCGCTGTGGACCCTTTGGCTTCCACAAGCAGAATATTAGACCCTTTGGTTTTAGGAAATGAACATTATGAAGTTGCAAGAGCCGTGCAGAATATTCTTCAAAGATATAAAGATTTGCAAGATATTATAGCTATACTTGGAGCGGATGAACTTTCCGAAGAAGATAAATTAATAGTTTCGAGAGCTAAAAAAATAGAACAGTTTTTAAGCCAGCCTTTCTTTGTCGGCGAACAATTTACGGGACTTCAAGGGCGATATGTAAAAATAGAAGATACAATAAGAAGTTTTAAGGGAATTTGCAATGGAGATTATGACGATTTGCCTGAACAAGCTTTTAGATTTGTAGGTTCTATTGAAGAGGCGATTACGAAAGCAAAAACTCTAAATGTATAAATTAAATATAAAATTAAAAAAAATATTATTTTATACCGATAATAGAAAAGATAGAGATTAAAGATAATAAATTTTTATAGGGCTAAAATATGATATTTCAAGAAAGTGAAAATATTTTACTGAAAAGGTTAAAAGTTCTTTTGCCTATTTCTTTTTTAGTAAATGGTATCATTACCGTATCGACTTATTCTTTTATGTTGAATTATCTTTATAGACAATTTACTCCTATAAGAAAATTTTCGTATTTCTTTATTATGCTTATTACTGTTGGAATAATGATAAGCATATTTTTCGATTGCCTTAAAGTTGAAAGAGGAAAATTCATAAAGTTAGGATTTAGATATATATTAAAAACTTTAATCGCTTTTATTGGAGTAGCTTTAGTAACTTATCCAGTGTATATATATAACGGCACAATGACTATATTTGAAGTAATGAATATACGATTTGTAGTAGTAATTTTATTTATGAATTTTGCCGCTACTATATCCGCTATGTTTTTTATTTTATGGAGTTTGCCTTTATATAAAGCGACAGGAAGAAGAGAATTCCATCTTTCAATGGCTTATATAATAGCGCCGCCTTTATTAACCGCCGCTATCGGAGTTATTGCCGTAGTAAACGGACTTCATTATAGAAACGCTTTTGAATATTACGGACAATATAATGATATTGTAGATAGAGAATATGTAAGCGATGCATCTTCAAAAATTTATGATGCGATTAACGAATATGTAAAATTGTCGGAAAATTTATCTTTTTATTTGGGCTATCTTCCAAGATTTGGATATAATTATAACGAATATAGTTCTCGTTTGACGGATTATTTAAGAAGTAGATTTGGAGGTTATAATGATGTAAACGCTTTTTATGTAGTTTTTGACGATATTAGAAGAAGCGGAATTAATTTTGAAAATGAAAATACGGCTTTAGGAAATTTGAATATATTTTTAAGTCAAAATAACGATTTTAATTTTGTGGCTACAACAAACGCTTCGTTGAATATTCCGCCTGCAGATTTGGAAGGAAAAGAACTTTTTATAGATTTAGTTAAAGATTCTATATATTTTTATATTTACACTCCAATAACTTATAACGGAAATAGAATAGGTTATGTCGCCGTAGAAGTTAGAGAATCTGCTTATACAAGATTATTTGAAGAATATATGAATATTAATATTTTTGTAGTCGATAAAGATTATGAAGTTATAACTTATAATAGAATAAATTTATTAGGAGAATTTCAAAGTATATTAAATAATCCAAAAACTTCTTCGGATTTAAAAAACGAAATTAATGATAGTTATTTGAATAATATTTTAAACTCAAAAGTAATTTTAGATAAAAATTATAATTTAAATATAGTTAAATATTTATTATTCGACAATCTTTATATAATGGGCGCTTGGGAGAATATAATTCCATATAAGCAAAATATGACTTTCAGAAGAACTATTCTTACGGCTTCAATTACGATATATTTGGGAGTTATTTTCTTTTTAGCAATAGTTATAACGCTTATTCTTGTATTTAGAAAAAGTATAGTATCTGCAAGAAAAGTGTCGGATGCTTTAAGCGAAGGAGCGGGCGATTTAACTATTCGGCTTCCTGTTATTAATATAGATGAAACGGGAGATTTGATTCATTCTTTCAATAGATTTTTAGATAAAATTCAAAGCATTATTACAAACATTAAAGAAAATACTTATGTTTTGACGGGAAATATTCAAAATATTCGCTCTTCAATAAATATTGGAGTTAGCGATTTTGAAACTTTAAATAAAGAGTTTAAAGAGGAACTTATTAATTCAAATAAAATTGCAGAATCTTCAGCGAGCGCTTCGAGAGTGAGTTTTATGCAAAGAACGAGAATAAACGCCGTAAACGAAACTATAAGACAGCTTTTAGATAATATAAACGAAATTAGCGAAAAAATGAAATCTCAATCGGATGCGGTTAATAGAACGAGCGTATCGGTTCAGCAAATGATGGCAAATATTGTTACGGTGAGTCAAGGTTCGACTAGAGCAAATACTTATTCAAAAATTCTTGATGCGGAAGCGAGAGACGGAGGAAATATATCAGAATCGGTTGCAGATTCTATTCAAGGAATTAAAGATTATTCAAAACAAATAACGAATATTACCCAAGTTATTCATAATATTTCAGAGCAAACAAACCTTTTGGCAATGAATGCGGCAATCGAGGCGGCTCATGCGGGAGATTATGGACGAGGTTTTACGGTCGTTGCCGAAAAAATAAGAAAACTTGCCGAAGATACGGCGAATAATTCTACGGTAATTAACGATTTAATCGAAGAGACGATTCAAGCGATAGAGCAAACCGTAGCTTTGGTTTCAAAAAGCGCCGCTTCAAGCGATAAAATTCTTGAAAGTTCGGTAATGCTTAGCGATGTTATATCTTCAATTTCTATGGCAAATGAAGAGCTTGATGTTGGAAGAAAAGATATATTAAATAATGTTTCAAACTTAAATATCATAACCGAAGCGGTGCAAGAGCTTTCAGTTAGGCAGATGCAAATGAGTTCAATGGTAAGTCAGAATATTGCGGGAGTAGATAAATTAGCCGAAGATGTAGTTAATGTTGTTAATAATACGGAAAACGATGTTAAAGTTTTGCTTGGTTCTATTGAAAATGTAGCCGAATTATCAAATACTACAGTCGACAGTATGGAAAGTATGGATAAAAAAATTAAAGAATTGCAATATATTTTCTTGCAATTATATAAATTGGTTATATCTTTCAAAACGGAAAAAACAGAAGAAGAATTAAGAACGGAAATTAAAAAACGAAGTCTTGTCGATAAAATCAGAATCAAATTAGAAAAAAGAGCAAAAAAAGAAAAAGCTAAAAAAGACAAAAAGAAAAGAGAAGAAAAAGAAATAAATCAATTATGATTAAAAAATTATTTGTTTTAATATTTGAAATTATTATTTTTAATATCTTTTTTGTTAATATTCTTTTTTCGGAGGTTTCGCATAAATTTTATTGGAATTTGCAAACGGGAAAAAGAATAGAATCTGTAAAAACCGCGGATGTAGAATATTATGAAAACGGAATTCTAAAAAGAGTCTATAAAGAAAGAAATATTGTCGATTTAACGGTTATAGCAATCGCTCCAAAAGGCGGTTATAGAGTAAGCGGTTTATTTAAAATTTTTAGAATGTTTAAAGGCGATAAAGTTTTTCATTTAGATGAAGAATATCAAAGCGATTTTATAATTTGCTCAAATGGAAAATTTGAAGTTCCTAAAGTTCATTTTATGCCAAATGTTAGACATATTCCGACATTTCCCGAAAGAGAAATTAATTTAACGGAATCTTGGAATGCGGAAGCGATTGAAATTATAAAAGTAAATAACGCTCCAAATTTAACTATGGCTTTATCTTCCGATTATCTTTTTGCTAATATCGAAACCAATTCTACAGGCGAGAGAAACGCTATTATTCAATATCATATTATGACGGATAAAGATTTGCTTCAAGCGGGACTTTCAAGACAAGGCTATCCGCAGAGAATTTACGGATTTAATTACGGGACATTTTTATGGGATATGGAAAAAAATATTCCAATCTCTCAAAGCGAAAGATATCAAATACTTTTTGGATACGGAAAAGAATTATCTTATTCAAGTTTGCAATATAAAATGAATATTGTAAGCGTTTATAAAATTTACGATTCTATTTCAAAAGAAGAAGAGGATAAAGAGCGAAAAAAACTTGAAGACGATTTGGGCGATAATATTATAGTCGACACAGTTCCCGAAGGTTTAGTTTTAAGGCTTGGCGAAATTTTATTTGATACGGATTCTTATAATTTAAAAAGCGAATCTAAAGAAACTATTGACAATATTATAAATGCCATTAAAAAAAATTATCCCGACAGAGAGATAATAGTTCAAGGACATACGGACAATACGGGAAGAGAAGATTATAATAAAACTCTATCCGAAAGAAGAGCTAAAACCGTAGCGGATTATATTTTGCCTAATCTAAATCATGATAAATTATCTTATAGCGGATTTGGAGATAAAGAGCCAATCGCCCCGAACGATACGGCGGAAGGCAGAAGAAAAAACAGAAGAGTCGATATTATAATTAAATTAAGATAATTCTTTTATTATAATTCTTTAAGATAATTTTTAATATCCGAAACTATATCGTTTATAGAATTCTTGCTTAAATAATCTAATTTTTTGCCGTAATTTTCTAAAAATATTTTATCGTCTTCGGTTTGTATATTTTTTGTAGCTAAAATTTTTCTATTCATAAGCATCATTAATGCATGATGAATTTTTAATTTTGTGAAATCAATCGCCCCTCTTAAAAAATAAAAAGTTATATTTTCTTTTTCTTTACTTTTAAAATTTTTATTTATAGTATATTCGTATAATTCTTTATGTTCGGGATTTCCGATTCCTACTATAACGCAATAGATTTTTTTATTTTTGATTAATTTTTTATATAATCTCTTAAAACTTTTATAAACTGTTAATTTGCTTGCGTATAGAGAGCCTGCAAATATTATTACTTGATAATTATTTAAACTTTGAAACGAAATATTATCCGCTTCAAAAATATCTGCATGAAGTTTGTCTGCTATCCATTTTGCGTAAGTTCTTGTAGCTCCATATTTGCTTTTATATACTACGGCAATATTATTTGGCATAATTTTTCCTTTTTGTATAAAATGATTTAATATTAATATAATAAAATTTTTAAGTAAAAATTTCAATTAATAAATATTGACTTTTTAATCGTTTTAATATAATGTTAACTATCTAAAAAGTATAAGGCGGTGTAGCCAAGTGGTAAGGCGGGAGTCTGCAAAACTCCTATTCATCGGTTCAAATCCGTTCGCCGCCTCATTTTTTCAATTATGAAGGATATTCAATTAATAAAGATTTTTATAATAGTTTTTTTTGTCGTCACCATTGCGATTTTTATTAAGCTAATTAATCTAACCGTAATAAATGCAAAATCGGTAGACACTTTAGAGATTTCAAATAAACCAAGAGGAATAATATACGATTCTAAAATGCAACCTTTAACTATTAATATTCCTGCATATACTATATATATTGATACTCAATCGGTAAAATTAGACGGAAAAGCCGAAAAAGATATTAACGAAGGATACGATAAAATATTTGGCATTATAGGAATAACGAGAGAAAAATTTAACGAATATCTTAAAACTAAAAGAAGAACTATAAAATTAATTCAAAATTTATCTTTAGATTCTTATAATAAAATGCGAGAAGTAAAAAATGAATACGGAATAAGAAGCATTTACGGAATAGAAAGCTATAAAAGATTCTATCCTTATAACGATATTTTCGCTCATGTAATAGGTTATATGAATAAAACCGAAACGGAAGGTTATGCAGGATTAGAAGCAAGTTATGAAAATATACTTTCTGCAGAAAACGATAATCCTAAAGATTTAATATTGACTTTAGATAGAGATATTCAAACTATAGTTAGAAACGAAGTCTTAAAAACAGTCGCCGAAAAATCGCCGCAGTCCGCTACTATTATAGTTTCGGATGTTGAAAGCGGTTCTATAATAGCGAATTATTCTTATCCTTCTTTTGACCCGAATAATCCTTTTATTTATGTTAATAGCGAAAGACTAGATAGAAGTATAATGAGCACAATTTATCCAGGCTCAACGATGAAAATATTTGCAGAAATTGCCGCGATGGAGCAGGGAGTCGTTAATAGAGATGAAAGATTTTATTGCAGAGGTTATTACGATTATAGTCCGCAAACGAGGATTCACTGCGATTATCCACATGGAAATATAGCATTTGACGATATATTAAAATATAGTTGCAATGTAGCGATAGTCACAATAGCCGAAAGAATAGACAGAAAATTTTTTTACGATTATTTAAGGAAGTTTGGTTTTGGAGAGAAAACTCAAGTTGGACCTTATAAAAACGAATGGAGCGGAATTTACCATGAATTAAATAAATGGCATAGATTTTCAAGAGGATATTTGGCTATAGGATACGATTTAAGCGTAACTCCAATGCAAATTGCTTCGGCTTATTTGCCTTTATTAAACGGCGGTTATAAAGTTCCTATGCATGTTGTAGATTCTATATACAACGGAGCGGAAAAAATAAGTTTGACCAACGGATTAAAAAGAGAAAGAATAATAGAAGCTCAATATTCGCAAGTCGCAAGAGTTCTTTTAAGAAAGGGCGTAGAATCTGGCTCTACAGGACATAGGGCAAATTTGCTTAATATAGATGTCGTTGGAAAAACGGGAACTGCAATAACAGAAGTTTTTAGAGGCGGTTCAGAGAATAAACCTGAAAAATATTATCAATCAATTTTTGTCGGCGGATTTCCTTTAGAAAATCCTAAAGTTTCAATATTAGTTTTGCTTGAAGACCCGCAAGGAAACGGAGCGAGAGCGGCGGGTAGGGTGGCGACTCCTCTTTTCGCACAAGTTGCAAATCAAATAATTCCTTATCTTGGACTTGTTGACGGCGAAGTGCATACTATAAATACTAATGAATTTTTATCTTTAATTCCTATTATAAACGAAAGCGTTTCTAATATTATGCCCGATTTAACAAAATTATCTTTGAGAGACGCTTTAAAAGATATATCATATATTGTGACAAATAATAACGCTAAAATAATTATACAAGGCGAAGGATATGTTTCGGAATTTTCACCGCAAGCGGGAAGCGTTATAACTAACGATTCTATAATAAGATTGATACTTGAAGCGCCGAAAAGAGTAGAATAAAATAAAAAGGAGATACAATGAATAATATACTTGTTTTTGGAGAAATTTTATACGATATTTATGACGATGTCGCGGTTATTGGCGGAGCGCCTTTCAATTATTCCGTTCAATTATCAAGGCTAATTTCTAAAAACGATAATTTGAAATTTATAACCGCGTTAGGAAAAGACGATTTTTCAAAAGACGCATTTAAATTTATTGAAAATGAAAATATAGATTCTTCTTTAATGCAAGTTCTTGATAATTATGAAACGGGAAAAGCTACGGTATTTATGAATGAAAATAAAATTCCCGATTATATAATTCATGAAAATGTCGCTTGGGATAATATTGAATTTAATTCTGATATTGAAAAAGCCTTAAAAGAAAAATACGATTTATTTTATTTTAATATTCTTTCATGCAGAAGCGAAAAATCTTATAACACTTTAAAAAATATATTCAAAAATATAGATTCAAAATATAAAGTATGCGATGTCACTTTTAGAAAAAATTATTATACAAAAGAAAAAATAAAAGAAGCTTTAGAGTTTATAAATATATTAAAAATTAACGATGACGAATTGGCTATTATAAAAAGTTTATTTTATCCTAATTTGCAAAACGATAATGAAATATTATTAAAAAATTTGAATAAAGATTTTAATATAGATTATATATTTTTAACTTTAGGAAAATCTGGAGCGTCTTCGTTTTATAATAATCAATATATTTTTAAACCTTCAAATAAAATTAAAGTTGTCGATACGGTTGGAGCGGGAGATTCTTTTTGCGCCGCTTTAAGTTATGCTATATTAAAAAAACTCGATATTAAAAAAGTTTTGGATTTTGCTTCGGCAGTTTCTGAAGAAATGATTCAAGTTAAAGGCGGAACTGCAAAATATAATATAAAAGCCATAAAAGAAAAATTTAATATAGAATAATTTTTAATTTATATTTTTATTTTGGAATTGAAGTTTGAAGTCTTATAAAATCTCTATCGTTTGGAAATAATTTTAAAGCTTCTTCCGATATCGTATAAGCGTTATTATATCTTCTTGAATTATATTCGCTAACGGCATAATTATAATAAGAAACTTTAAGATTTTTTTCTAAAACATTTGCATTTTCTCCTATATCCATTAATCCTTTTTTATAAATTTGTATTGCGTTTGGAAAATCTTTTTTTCTTAAATAAGCCGTGCCTATAGCGTTATAATAATGAATTATATTATTTTTAGTCATAGCGCTCGAATTATCAAAAATTAAAGCCTCGCCCAAATATTGATAGGCTTCGTCATATTGAGTTTTTTTTATGCAATCTAAAGCCGCTCTATTAAAAGCGTTTACCAAATTATCTTTATATATTTTAGTGTTTGGCGATAAATAATAGGCTTTCTTTGCCATAGTAAGTTGTTTTTCTAAATCTCTTTCTATTTTTCTTAAAGATATAGAATTAGGATATAAAGTCGCTATTAAAGTTAAAATATCCACTTCGTTTCTGTTATTATAATTCTGTCTTGGCACAAAAGTTATTATTGTCGATGCGCCCGTATTTCTTATTTCTTTAGTTCCAGGGTCAAATCCTTTTGCTACGGTAGTTTCGACATCTATATTTCCTCTTTCCGTATAAACTACGCAAAAAGCATGGTTTGAAGTTAAAATTCCTTTAACTTTATATCCGAATTCCGTATAAAGAAGAGAATATAATATGCTTGAAGTTAGGCAATTATATTCGCCTTTATATATCATATCTTGAAATAAAGTAGCCGTTTCAAAATATTTTTTTAATATTCCTTTTTCGTAAATCCATGATAATAATCTTTTGCCAAACTCATAAGCGCCTTCGTTTATATATTGAGTAAGCTCTATTTTTGCAAGATTTCTTATTTCGTTTAATTTTTCTCTGTATAATTTAAACTCGGTTTCATCCGTTATTCCCGAAGCTATTATAAATCCGTCATAATGCAATTCTATATCGTTTGTTATTCCTTTGTCGATTTTGGTAAAAAAATCATATTCCAATTTTGTCACTTCGTTTGAATTAAATTTTATTTTATCGGAAGGTTTGCCGTATATTATTGAAGAAATTATTAATAAAAGTAAAATAATTTTAAAATATTTTTTCATCTATCCTCTATTTTTTAATTTTCTAAATTATTAAGATTATTAAGCTCGTCTCTATATTTTGCGGCGTCTTCGTATCTCTCTTCTTTTACCGCCTGCTCCAATAATTTTTGTATCTCTTCTTTTGTTTTAACGCCATTTTCATTATTTAATTTAATATCTCTTCTCTTATTTTCGGAATTAGCTTCTTTATCAAATACTTGATAATTATAAGGAATTCCGCTTTTCATTTCCAATTCTTTTGAACCGTTATCTTCAATTATCATTCCCGCTTTTTCTATAACATGCTCTTCTACAAAAATTGAAACTTGAAATCTCAAAGCTAGCGCTATAGCATCCGATGGTCTAGCGTCAACAAATTCATTTTTTCCATTATGTTCTATCACAAGTTTTGAATAATAAGTATCCAAATGAACATTATCTATAATAATATTTACAAGCCGAATATTGCACTTTTGAAATATGCTGTTTATAAGGTCATGCGTTAGAGGTCTTCCCATTTTATAATTAAACAATGCTGTTGCCATAGACTGCGCTTGCAAATAATCTATAAATATGGGTATAACTCTTTCGGAGTTTATAGGTTTAAGCATAACGACAAAACCTTTATCTGTAATAGCCAAACTGTGAACTTTTGCTTCAATCACTATTAAGTCCTAATAAATAATATTTATAATTATATTATATATGTATTTCTTGTCAATATAATTTTTTATATTATAGCATTGATATTATATAAAACTATAATATTTATAATAATAATTTTTGAAAAACTTATGTTGCATACTCTTATTTTATGATATACTATAAATTAAATATAATTAATTAATAAAAATATTTTTAATATGAGTAAAGTTTTGAAACAGTCTAAAGCCGTTCTTGTAATTGCTTTTATGTATAGAGATTTAGAAATTTATAATTTGGCATTAAAAGACGCTATAGAAAATTTTAATTCAATAAAAATTATAAGCGAAGAATATTTATTTTCTCATTCTGCATATTATAAAGAAGAAATGGGCGAAAACTTAAAAAAAAGATTTTTAGTTTTTAAAGATTTAATAGAAAGAGATTATATATCCGAAGTAAAAAAGATTACCGACAAAATAGAAAAAAAATATTTATATTCTAACGGAAACAGAAAAATAAATATAGACCCAGCTATACTTACGCTTGAAAATTTTATTTTAACGACTAATAAAAATTTTACTCATAGAATATATTTAAAAGACGGAGTTTTTGCCGACTTAACTTTAATATATAATAAAAAACTCGGATATACGGAGCTTCCTTGGACTTATGCAGATTATTCAAGCGAAGAAACAAAATTATTTTTAAATAGCGTGAGAGATTTATTTTATAATGAGTTAATAAAAACATCGCCTTTCGCTTAAATTAAAAAAATTTAGCTCGAAGATAATTTAAAATGAATGATTCTTAAAATATAAAAATATTATTTTTTACTTCTCAAATTGACTATAACAATCTCGGGATATGCAAATAATCTAAAAGGAAGCAAAACCGCTCCAACTCCCGAAGTTATATAAATTTTCATATTTTCGCTTTTCATATTTCCGTATATTGTAGTTAAAGGATAATTTCTATTTTTATTTAATCTTTCAAATAAAGACATAGGAACAAAACTTATTTGAAGCCCATGCGTATGTCCAGCTACAAAAAAATCTATAAATTTATTATATCCTTCTTTTTGAGCGATTTTTAGAGGAAACATTGGCTCATGCGATAATAAAATATTAAAATCGTTTGTTTTAACATTTTTTATAGCCAAATCAAATTTTACTTCGTCCGTCAAAAAATCTCCAATTCCTCCTATTGAAATATATTCTTTATTTTCATTTGTTATAAATATTATATTATTATCAAGCATTTTAAAATTATTTGAATAAAAAGTATTTGAAATATCAATTTTGCTTTCATAATTATCATGATTTCCCATAACGGCATATTTTCCAAGCGGAGCGTTTAAATCTTTTATGCCTTCGTTAAGTTTGATAATATTTTTTTTATTATAATATCTAAACCATCTTGGAGCGCTGTAAATATAATCGCCTACAAAAAGTATAATATCGGGTTTATTAGTCATTATCATATAAGACATTTTTTTTATATGCGAAGTTGGAACATAAAGTCCAGAATGAATATCGGAAGCCAAAGCGACTTTTATATTGTCAAAACTTTTAGGCAAATCTTCAAATTCCAAATCTATGTAACGAACTCTCAAAGCTCTTGAAGTTTTAAACATATACAAAGCAAATAATAATATAATAATTAAAAAAATAATTATTTTAGTTTTTCCGAATTTATTTAATAATTTATTTAAAATATTCATTATCTATTCCGTTTTATCAAATTTTATAATATCCATATCTTTAAGAATTTCATTTTTCATTAAATCAAAGTAAATAGATTTTTCAGAAAATATTAATAAGCTTTCATTGTAAGGCGATTTATTTCCGCTTTTTAAATATATAAAATTAGAAATTGTTTTTGTATCGGCATATATATCAAAATTTTTATTTTTAAACTCGTATATTCCAGAAATTGTAAAATAAGCCGTTTCAAGCCAACCTCTCGAACCTCTCGCTATTAAAAGATACGGTATCTCCACTTCTTAATTTCAAATAATTCGCTAAATCTTTTCCTACGATTATTTGATTTTTATTATTTTCGTAAATTTTTCCTTCGATTATAAAATTAGATATATCGCTTAAATCTTGTAAAGTATTATAAACTCTCGATTGAGCGCTTCCTGTTTTTGTTACAATTCCTACGGGAAAATTTATTATATTTTTAATTTCGCTTTCTTTATCTAAAAGTTTAATTTCGTTTATTATTTCATCAATATTTTTTATTCCGCCTTCAAATAAAAAAGTATTTTCTGAAATGTTTTTTTTAGAAATTTTTATTATATTAATTTTTTCTTTAGTTTTTATTTTTTGTTTAAAATCGGACATTGAATAAATTTTTAAATCTTCTCCAAAAATTTTTGTTATTATATCGTTATAAGATTCTTTAGATTTTGTATCTTTTATATAAATTTCGCTCGCTAAATTGTTTAAATTAGCCAAGTTATTAAGTTTATTTATATCAATTAAAGCAAAATTATAATCTAAATTTTTCGCTATATCTAAAATAATAAATTCTTCGGCGTTATAATATCCGTCTTTTGTTATTAGTTTTAATATAATATTATCGCCAATATTAATATCTAAAGCTAAAGCCGTTTTTGAATTTATTATTATAAAATTTTTGTCTTTTATTTTTTCTATCGTTTCGTTATTTATAATATTAAAAACTTCTTTATCGTTTTTAGGAATTATTCCATTTATTATTATCTCTTCTTCGCCCAAATGAGATATTAAAGAAGCTTTATATTTTAATCTTGCCGTTATCGGTTTTTCTTTAAATATTTTTTTCAACGCTTCAATTTTTTCAGAACAATTTTCTATAAAATAAAGCGGTGGAGATATATTTCTAACTAACATATAATTTGTATTCATAATAGTTATATAATTTGCTTTAGACGATAAATTTATATTATTAAAAATTAATAATGCGATTATAGATATTATTAAAGCTATGACAAAATATATTGCATTTTTCATAAATAATTTTAATCCGATTTTTTACAAAATTATATTCTAATATAAATTTTTGTAAATAGAATAATATTAAAAAATATTTAATAATAAATTAATTTTAAATTAGACTTTTTTATATTTAAATATTAGAGTTTTTATGTTATAATTTTTAAAAACATTAATTTTAGGTAGTTAAATGATTCAAGAAGAAGTTACAACAGCAGATAAAGAATGTATAGCCGTTAGATTGCTCGCCGAATATCCCGATACGGACAGTTATATTTATTTAATGTTTTTTATCGATAAAGATAGCTTAAAATTAATTGACAGCAAAATAATGGTTTCAAATAATTATGATTTCTTTATCTTATTAAACGAAGTTAAAGATTTATCCGAATTATACAGACATATAGAAGTCGCCATTGAAGCGAATAAAAATTTAATAATTCCTTGCGATAAATTAAAAGACGATATAAATAAAATATTAAAAGACAGAATAAACAGAGTCGGCATTGTTAATTATTTGTCTAAAAAAGATATAATTCCAATTATAGACTTGTTCGCAGATACTCTTAATTCATATATGGATTTTAATATCGGAATATACGATGTCGTTTATAAAATTTATCCGTTAGAAACTTTCAAAACTTTTATAGAAAAAACTAAAGACGATATAGAAAATAAAAGAGTCGATTTTGACAAATATAATTTTTATTCAAATGCCGAATACGAAATAGCCGAAGAAGTTGAAGAATCGATTACCGATAAATATGAAATAATAAACGCTTCTTTAGTTGTTTCTCCCGTAAATGGAAAACCTATAAACGAAGTTAAATTAGGCGATAAAATTGTAGTTAGTATAAACTCAAATTTGTTTGAAGAGGATATGGTATATTTGGATTCTCATGGCAAAAAAGATGTTTATTCAAAATATTTAGTTCCAGGAGAAATTATTGAAAAATCGGTTACGGAAGAAAGCACAACGCTTACGATAAAATTATCCGAAAGATGCTGCGCTATAATCGAAGAGGTAGAGCCAATTAAATTAAGAATGTTTAATCCTGAAAAAGACACTTATGTCGCTCCTCCCGTTATTTCTATGAATGAGAGAATTAATTTAATAGCTAAATTTTTTGATAATATAAGCATTTTTAATTTAATAATGTTTGGATTAGGAATAACTTCCCTATTTATTTTAACATATATTCTTTATATAATGCTTACTACTTAAAAATCAAAATAATTAAAATAATTCTATAAATTATAAAAAATATATTAAAACTATTTACTAATTTATAAAAATAATATAAAATACTTAATATAGTAATTTAATAAAAATTCAAAATAATGTATACTATGGCAATAGAAAGTAGGAGTCGTTTTATAACGGCTCTTTTTTTATTTATGAAGAAAGTCAAAATTTTATCTTTTTTAAAAAGGTAATAAAAATGTTCACTATTTTTTCTACTAAAAAATAAAAAAAATTCTATCCTTGTCTGAAAGTATAAAAAATCCATGACGAAATAATTTTTTTGTCATGACTTAAAGACTAAAATGATTGTATACTTTATATTTTCTAAATTTTATTAATAATAACTTTGACAAATAAAATTATTTTGTTATAATATAATTATGAAACATGAACATGAAGAAGTATACAAATTGAGCGACTTATTCGCCCTATATTTACTCGGCAAAAATGTAAACGAATATTTATTAACCGATTTAGTAAATTCCAATTTAAGAGAATTTAATTTTGAAGATGCTAAAGATTTGGAAATAATAGACCCATCGCCGAAGACGGACTTTAGCCTCAATCTCAAAGATAAATTAGGCAATAAAGAAGGCATTGTAGATTTAAAAGCAATCACAGAAAATGGATCTATTGTCATAATCAAAATTCAAACTTATTCAACTAAAAATTTCTTTTAGAACGCTTTATTATTCGAGTAAAAATTATTCAAGCATTTAAAAAAATGAAAAGGATATTAGGAATTAAAACCTGTTATAAGTATTAATTTAATCAATGATTTTCTTTTTGACAAAACCGATAAGAGAATGCATACTTGTCATTTATTAAAAGAAAGAATAGTAATAAAATTCTAACCGACCATATACAACTACATTATGTAGAGATTCCAAAGTTTAGCAAAAGAGTAATATTAAGAAATAATTAAAAAAACTGGATTTTATTTTTAGAATCAAATAAGGAGGAGAATATGTCTCAATTATTAAAAGAGGATACAATTTTTTAAAAGGCTATAAATAAGTATAATTATTTTACGGACAATAAAGATTTATTAAACGAATATGACAGGAGAGAGGCTTATTTGATTTATCAAGATAGTTTAATGAGTAGAGCGAAAAAGACGGTTTTGACGAATGAATAGAAGAAGGCATAAAAAGAGGTAAATTTGAAGAAATAAAAGAATGTGAAAAAAATAAATCAATCTCAATCTAAATGGAAAAATCAATGAAAACTAAAAACATGGACATTAGCTTTATAAGCGAAATAACAGGCTTAACCATAGACGAAATAAAAAACTCTAAAACCTTAAACTAACAAAAAAAAGAAGCTCGCACATTTCATACAAGCCTCTTCAATATATGAAAGAAAGAATTTTCTAACTGTAACCTAAAAAACCATAGCTAGCAAAACACACGCTATAGCTAGAATTTAATTTTTTTGGCATTGGTTTCAACCCATATTCCATTTGTCATGATAAACTTAAATATATAAGGTTCATAAAAACTAGCTGGTTCAAATTGAAGTTTTACTATACCATTAGTCACATCTTCAATAGAAGTTTCGATTGAATAAGAATTTCCAAAACTTTGCCAATCAGCTTTTATTATTTTATCAAAGTTAATATAGAAGTTACTATAACCTGAAGGGCTATTTATATCTATTAAATTATTTTTATCGCCTTCCTTACTATTAGTGAAAACTAAATAATTATTGCTATTTGCACTAAGTTCATGGTTAAAACTAAATTGAACTTTTTGCTCAACATTTTTATCGCCAAACAATTCATTATCACTGCCAATTTTATCATTCAATTTTGCTACAAAATCATTAGTGCCGATATTAGTTTGCATTTTTCAAATATAAATAGTTGAAGTATCGCTGTCCTTTGTAATTGGAGTAGCCGAACTTTGAGTTAACTTAAATGTTAAAGTGGTTTCGTTTTCTTTTACAGCTTCTATAGTCGATAAATCGAAATTGTTTCCTATTTTCAAACTGCCATCTTCGATAATAAAATTATCTTTGGTTAACGACAATTTATCGTTTGTAAATTTAAAATCTGATACTGTAGCATTTGCATAGCTAAAACTCAAAGGGAATTAAGTTTATATTGGTTTTTCCGTTAGTAGAAATAATCAAAAGACTTCCGATGCTTTTATTAGGATTTTGTGGCGTTGGGTTTCCTCCGCCGCTTTTTCTATAACTAAAAATTAATGCTACCGCTAATAGTATTAATATAAAAGTTTTACTTCGTACTTGTCCGAGTATATTTGCTTATCGTAGAGCTATTTCCTACTCTAGCCGAATGAGTTAATTGAAAAGGAATTTTTATTCCTATTCCAAAACCTACAGCATAATTTCCCTTATGGAATTTCGGCAGTATTCCAATTTGCATGCTTTCAAAAGTATAGCTTTCTTTTGTGCTAGAACCTTTTATTGCAAAAGTGTCATGCGAATAACCTAAATCGAGCAATAAACTTATTCCTTTATCTCCATCTCCTACGAAATATCCCGCCTGAACGGTTAATCCCGAATCAAAACCAACGCTTGTATCTCTTTTAGCGTAAGTATCTTTATAATCTTGAGGCGCATCTGAAGAAAAACGAACTTTATAAAATCCAAAACTTGCTCCAATCGGAATATTTAAACCAAATTGCCAACCGCTTACTGCGAAAGATTCTTTAGCAAACGCTACAATAAAAATTAACGCTATTATTAAACTTATTCTCTTCATAATAAAATTCTCCTTTTTTAATTTTTTATTTATTAAATTTTATTTCTTTAGCTTCGTTCCATAATTTATCCAAATCGTAATATTCCCTTCCTTCTTTCGTGAATATATGAATAACCATAAAACCGTAATCGCTTAAATGCCATAAAGATTCAGGAGTATTATCGTTTTCAGAATATGGCAGTATTCCTTCCTCTTTTTTAAATTCTTTATAAACTGCATCCGCTCCAGCTTTCATTTGAGGCGAAGAGTTTGCCGTAGCTAAAATAAAAAAGTCGGATAGAGATGTTATGCCGTCCAAATCTAAAACTTTTATATCTTCCAATTTTTTATCGTCTAAAATTTTAGCCGCTTTCAAAGTAAGTTCTTTAGCTTTTTCTCTGTCGATAATTTTTTTCTTATTTTTTGTAATTTTATTATCTTGTAATTTCATAATAATCGTTTCCTAATATTAAAACGGCATTATTTAAAAGTCTTCTATCCGTTTTTGCATATATTCTATTTATTCTGCATTCTCTTCCAACCATAAAACCTTTTTCAATTTGTCCGTTTCTTATAATAACCGCGCTTTCGCTTAAATTATTTTTTGAAAAATTTCCGTATTCTCCCGCTTTAAAACCTCTATATCTCATTCTTATGCTTATTCTGTCGGCAAGTCCGCCTATTCCCGTAGCGTTCAAAACTATTAAACTTATATCTTCATTTTCAATTTCGCTTTTTTGAGTTTTAAGTCCGACATATAAAGTTAAATCGTTTATTTGTTTAATAAAAGCGCTTCCTTCAAGTATCGGAGTTAATATTCCTCTTTCGTCTATGCTTGCGTCAATAGATTCTACAATTAAAGTTCTTTCATTGCAATTTGCAAGTATATTAAATAAAATCTTAATATCGGGCGGTCTCAAATTCGATTTAATTCTTGAAGTTATTGCATTTTTTATATCTTTTGAAAGCATTATACTTTTAAGCTCGGGATTTTGTATAATTCCTATCATAGCGTTTATAATTAAATCTTCAAGTCTGTATAAAGTTTCAATTTCTTCATATCCTTCGATAGTTAAATAATTTAAATAAGATACCGCTTTATCTCCTTGAAAAAATCTCTCTCCGACATCGAAAGAAAGATTATCTATATTAATAGCCTCTTCAATATACATTCTAACTCCGCCGATTAAATCTATAATATCCGAAATTTGATTATTATCAACGGCTATTTTATAACTTATTTTTTTTCCCGTAGTAATTTCAATCGCTTTAAAAACTTCTTCTCTGCCTCCCGTTTCGTATAATTTATTTAAAGGAATATTTTTATCGTTTTTATTTTTCCATAAACCTATATTTTTAGGAAGTCCGATAATTCCTATTCTATTATGCAAGCTTGAAATTATTCCGAAATAAGCGCCGTAAGGAATATTATTTTCGTCTATAAATAAAATTGCAAAATATAATTCTTCGTCATTATCTTTCGCTTTTTTCAAATCGCTATAAAAGAAATAATAAAATAAAAATATTATAATTCCAACTCCCGCTATTATTGACGATATTACAAACGCTATCGCTTTTCTATTTGCTTGAGTTATCGATTTTAGAGATTTATCGTCTTTTTTATTTTTTTTCGTTTTTTTATTCATATAATAAATAATATATTATGTTAAATAAGTTGTCAAATTATAGACTAAAATATTTTTATATATATTTCCAAGTATAACCTTTTTTCATTTCAAGAATTTCTTCAACAGTTCCTTTCGCTATTATCTCGCCTCCGTTTAATCCGCCGTCTAATCCTAAATCTATTATATAATCGGCGGCTCTTATCACATCTGGATTATGCTCTATGATAATAACGCTATGCCCTTTGTCTACAAGTTTATTTAACGCTATTAAAAGTTTATTAACATCGTCAAAATGAAGTCCAGTTGTCGGTTCGTCAAGTATATAAACTATATGCTCTCCGTCTTGTTTTTTTGAAAGTTCGGTTGAAAGTTTTAATCTTTGTAATTCTCCTCCCGAAAAAGTGTCTAATCTTTGAGAGAGTTTTATATATCCTAATCCAACTTCGCTCATAACCGATAAAGTTTTTGTAATCGATTTATCAAAGTCAAAAAATTTTAAAGCTTCATCAACGGTAAGCTCCAAAACTTCGGCTATATTCAAAGATTTAAATCTAACCGATAAAGTTTCATCGTTATATCTTTTTCCTCCGCAGGCTTCGCATATAATTTCCATATCCGATAAAAAATGCATTGGAATTTTTCTTATTCCTTTTCCTTCGCAAATATTACATCTTCCTTCTTTTCCGTTATAAGAAAATCTTCCCGCGGAAAATCCTTTAGCTCTTGCTATTTGAGTTTTGGCGAATATATTTCTTATTTTATCGAATACTTTACTATAGCTTATTAAAGTGCTTCTAATCGAACCTACTATTGAAATTTGGTCTACTAAAATAGTGTCTGAAATTATATCGGGAATATACGCGCTTTCGTATTTTGAATATTGATTTAATTTTCTTTTTTTAAGCGCGGGATAGAGCGTGTCGATTATAAGAGACGATTTACCGCTTCCCGAAACTCCCGCGACTACGACTATTTTTTTTAAAGGAATTTCAATGTCTATATTTTTTAAATTATTTGTAGAAACATTTTTTAATTTTATCATCTCCGTATTTTCTTTTCTTACAATATTTTTATCGAATACTTTTTTTATTCCGCTTAAATATTCTCCCGTTAAAGATTTTTGATTTTTTATAATATCGTTAAATTTTCCTTCAAAAATAACCTCGCCTCCAAAAGCTCCCGCATAAGGTCCCATATCGATTATATTGTCGGCTGATTTCATTGTATCTCTGTCATGTTCTACTATAACTAAAGTATTTTTTAAATCTCTCAATTCTTTTAATGTGTCAATCAAATGCCCCGTATCTTTAGGATGAAGTCCTACGGTTGGCTCGTCTAATACATATAAAACGCCAGTGAGTTTTGAGCCAAGTTGACTTGCAAGTCTTATTCTTTGAGCTTCGCCTCCCGATAGAGTAGAATATCTTCTATCTAAAGACAAATAATTAAGTCCGACTTTATCTAAAAAATTTAATCTTGTTTTAATTTCTTTTATAGCTTCTTTTGAAATAATATTTTCTCTCTCGCTTAAAATTAACGGAAGTTTATTAAAAAATTGAGATGCGCTTTCAACCGTCATTGAAGAGACTTGACTTATATTTTTTTTATCTATAGTATAAGCTCTTACTATTTCGTTTAATCGCTCTCCATTACATTTGGGACAAATTTCATCTATAAAAAATTTAGATAGAGATTTATCTTTCCACTCTGAATAATCTTCGCTTGTAATATCGTTATTTAAATGCCAATATTCTATAACATTTCCTACGGCGCTTTCTCCTCCAAAAAAGAAAATATTTATAATCTCTTTGTCAAGTTGATTAAAAGGAATTTCTTCCAATTCTTTTTTTCCGATTCCGTTTCTTTTTAATAATCTTAATAAAGAATCCGTATAATATTTTCCGCGAGTAGAAAACATATTATGAAGCATAGTATCTAAAGCTCCGTTTAATAAAGGTTTAGTTTTATCTTTAATAGCCAAATCTATATTAAAAGTTGGCTTACTTCCTAATCCTTTACATTCTGGGCAATATCCCCAATGCGAATTAAAAGAAAAATGTCTTGGCGTTATTTCAAAATTAAATAATATTCCATGAAGCAAACAAGCTGGAAATTTTGTGTGAAAACTCTCTCTTATCATTATTCCGTAATTTGCTTTTATATGAACGATTCCTCCCGATAAATCCATAGCTTTTTCAATCGCATCCGAAATTCTCGCTCTTTTATCTTTTCCCGCGACTATTCTGTCTATAACTATTCCAATAGAATAAATTTCTTCTTTTGATAATTCTTTTATTTTCTCTTCGCTAATATCGTCAATAACATAATCGGAAGAGTTAATTTGTATTCTTAAATATCCCGCGTCTCTTATTTTTTTTATTATATCGGCTATAGAAATATTATCGCTTGAATTAAATGCAAATCTATGATTAAGCGAACTATGATAAATCGGAGAGATAATCATTAATTTATAATTTTCCATAGTTTGCGATATTTCGGTTGCAAGCATTGAAGGGCTTTCCGCTTTTAAGTTATATTTGTCTGCGCAATATGGACAATGCGGAGTCGAAACTCTTGCAAATATTAATCTAAAATAATCGTATATTTCTGTAACCGTAGCGACTGTAGAGCGAGGATTTCTGCTAACATTTTTTTGGTCTATAGCTATTGCTGGCGCTAATCCTTCTATTTTATCGACTTTTGCATCTTCAAATCTTCCTAAAAATCTTCTTGCATAGGTTGAAAGCGATTCTACAAATCTTCTCTGTCCTTCTTTAAATATAGTTTCAAAAGCTAAAGAAGTTTTACCGCTTCCCGAAACTCCCGTTATTACATTTATTTTATTTTTAGGCAAAGTTAAACTTATATTTTTTAAATTATGTTTATTCGCTCCTTTTATTATAAGATAACTTTCTTCAATATCATTTTTAGATTTTAATATTTTTTTAGAATTATCTTTTATTTTAGTTTTTTGTTTTAATACCGCTTTTAATTCTTTTCCCGTTAATGATTCTTTAACTTGTATTATTTCTTCGGGCTTTCCTTCGGCTACTATTCTTCCGCCTTTATCTCCGCTTAAAGGTCCCATATCGATTATATAATCGGCGCATTTTATAACATCCAAATTATGCTCTACAACTATAACCGTATTTCCTTTTTCAACCAATTTATCAAGCGCTTTGAGTAATTTTTTTATATCTTCAAAATGTAATCCCGTAGTCGGCTCGTCTAAAATATATAAAGTGTTTCCCGTAGATATTTTATGAAGTTCGCTCGCTAATTTTATTCTTTGAGCTTCGCCTCCCGATAAAGTCGTGGAAGGCTGTCCCAATTTTATATAACCTAATCCTATATCTTCCATTATTTTTAATATTCTTGTTATTGAAGTTATTCCGTCAAAAAATTCTATCGCCTCCGATACGGTTAACTCCAAAACTTCGTAAATATTTTTATTCTTATATTTAATATCCAAAGTTTCGGCGTTAAATCTTTTTCCCGCGCATTCTTCGCAAGGCACAAGAACATTTGAAAGAAATTGCATCTCTAATTCTATTAAACCCGCTCCTTCGCAAGTCGGACATCTTCCCGTTTTTACATTAAATGAAAATCTGCCTTTATCGTATCCTCGCATTTTTGAAAGTTTAGTAGCCGCGAATAAATCTCTTATAGGCGATAAAACTTTAGTATAAGTAGCGGGATTGCTTCTTGGCGTTCTTCCTATTGGCGATTGGTCAACTTCTATAACTTTATCTATATTTTCAAAACCTTCAATTTTTTTATGCTTTCCTACATTAAAAGTTTTTCCGTAAAAATGATTATGTAAAGCTCTCATTAATATATTATCAATCAAAGTAGATTTTCCGCTTCCCGATAATCCGCTTACTACTAAAAATAAACCTAAAGGAATTTTAACATCTATATTTTTTAAGTTAAATTGCGAAGCTCCGATTATTTTTAAAAATTTTCCGTTTCCTTCTCTTCTATTTTTTGGAATCGGTATATTATCGTCTCCTCTTAAATATTTTGCCGTGTATGATTTTTCAGATTTTATAAACTCGTTAAAATTGCCAATTCCAACTATATTGCCGCCCGAAACTCCCGCGTCTAATCCTATATCGATTAAATAATCAGATTCTTCCATAGTTTCTTTATCATGTTCTACCACTATAACCGTATTATTTTTATCTCTTAAAGTTTTTAACGATTCTATAAGTTTTTTATTATCCGATTGATGAAGTCCGATAGAAGGCTCGTCTAATACATATAAAACGCCTTCAAGTCCGCTTCCAATTTGAGAGGCTAATCTTATTCTTTGAGATTCGCCTCCTGAAAGGGTAGGGGAGGCTCTTTCAATCGTCAAATAAGTAAGCCCGACTTTAACTAAAAAAGTTAATCTATAAATAATTTCTTTTATAATCGGTTTTCCTATAATCTCTTCATTTGGTTTTAATTTTAATTTTGAAAAATAATTAAATAAATCTTCAATAGTCATAGAAGAAAAATCGGCTATAGTTTTTCCGTCAAATTTAACGGCTAAAGCGTCTTCGTTTATTCTCTTTCCTTTGCATTTCGGACATTCAACTTCGTCCATAAAATTTGCATAATAAGATATTTTATAAGTTTCGTAATCGTATTTTAATCTTGTAAGAATTCCAGGAATTTTCTCTTCGACTATTTTACTATGATACCAAAATCTTTTTTTCCATTTAACCTCTTTATCGCTTCCGTATAATAAATATTTTTTTTCATTTTTGCTCAAATCTTTCCAAGCTTTTTTTAAGTTTATATTGTAAATTTTCGCTATTATCTCCAATTCTTCAAAACCGTATTCCATATCAAAACCGATATGATTGTCAACAAAGCAACTTAAAGCGCCTTCGTAAATATTCAAATTTTCATCTTTTATTATATGTTTTTCTGTAAATATATGTTCTACTCCTAAACCGCCGCATATAGAACAAGCGCCCATAGGATTATTAAACGAAAATAAATTTGGCTCAATATCGGCAATAGAATGTCCGCAATTTGCGCAAGAACGCTCGGTTGTATATAATCTATAATATTTGTCTATTTCCGATTGCTTGCTTATTTTAGTTTTTTTTCTTTTAGTTTTTTCTTCGGTTGAATTTTCTTCTTCAATAATTTCATGCTCTTCGTAAAACGCTACTAAACCTTTAGTTATTCTTATAGCTCTTTCAATATCGTCCGTTATGCGCGATAAATATTTATCTTCCGCTTTAATTCTATCTATAACTATTTCTAAAGTATGTTTTTCGTATCTTTTAAGTTCGGGAATTATATCGTCTTCAAATTTATAAACAATATTGTCTATTCTTATTCTTTGATAGCCCGCGTTTTTTACTTCTTCTATTTCTTTTCTATATTCTCCTTTTCTATCTCTAACTATCGGCGCTAAAATTAATAATATTTTATCTTTAAAATCTCTTAAAATAGTTTGCGCTATTTGGTCCTCGCTCTGTTTTGAAATTTTATGTCCGCATTTTGAACAATAAGGCGTTCCTAATCTTGCAAATAATAATCTAAAAAAATCGTAAATTTCAGTTACCGTGCCAACGGTTGAGCGAGGATTTTTATTTACGCTCTTTTGGTCTATCGATATTGTCGGCGATAATCCTTCTATATGCTCCACATCGGCTTTTGCCATTACTCCCAAAAATTGCCTTGCATAAGCGGATAAAGATTCTAAATATCTTCTCTGTCCTTCTTTAAATATTGTATCGAAAGCGAGAGACGATTTTCCGCTTCCCGAAACTCCCGTCAAAGTAGTTAAAGTTTTATGAGGAATAGAAAGCGATATATTTTTAAGGTTATGCTCTTTAGCTCCTCTTATTTCAATAGAATCGTTCATTTTAAAGCCTTTTAAGTAAAAGAAATAATCGATATATTATAACATAGATTTTATATAAAAACAAAGAATTATTAAATACCCAACCACAGATTAGCTTTATCATGATAAGCCCAATGATAAGAAGGAGAACCATTTGTATTGGTTATCCAAACTTTAGCCAAACCATTTTGTCCATTTGAAAATATATAAAGTCCGTTAAGAGAATACTCGGCGTTTGTATAAAAAATATTATTTGTAATTACTACAACGGCGTTAAAATCGCTTTGAGGTCCAAAAGATTGAACTTTCCAACCGTTAGTGCTGTTTATCTTGTTGTTACTTGTATCTATAGTACCAACGGTTTGATTGCTTGCAGTTATTGTATCGCTCGTGCCATCGCCTTCCATTCTCGGAATAACGGGAACTATTGCGTTTATTTTAGTTTCTATATATTTAGTATCAATCAAATCATTTGTGCCATAAGCGGTTACGGTAACATAATATAAAGTGCCGTTATTATAAGTTCCGCTAATTGGAAATGTAAAACTACTTCTTGTATGAGTAGAATTTTCTACGGTGGGATAACTACCCATATTATTCTTTATAGCATCATTGGGTTGATTAAAATTAGAGCTTGTCCCAGCATATAAATTGAATCCCACGAAATCGGAAGCTAAAATTCCCGACCAAAAACTAATGCTTATTGAATTACTTCCTGGAATAGCTTTTATTCCGTAAGGCGGATTATATTCGTCAACTACAGTAATAAGTTCGTTTGAGCAAGAGATAAATATAAATAATATTGATATAAAAAAAATAATCTTTTTCATAAATTAATAACTTAATACATCCGCGGCTGTCTGGAGGCAATAATCTACCGTTGCAGTTGTCCCATTAACTCCCTTTACAAATATTTTACCATAATAAGATTTTCCTCCGTCCTCTGTCTTAGTTAAATATAATTTATTTGCTTCAACGGTTAAAGGGCTTTTTGTATATCCGTCCGTTGGAGGAATCGTTACATCGCTTAAAGAAGTTGCCGAACGAGTTTGAATTCCGCCTGTGCTATTTTGAAAAGTTAAATTTCCAGCTGTCCCAGATAAAGTGGCTAATTCTTTAGTGCTTGTAATACTTCCTGAAGAAACGCTTTTATTTAAAGTTTCATCTCTAGGAGTAGCCATTTGAACATAATTATCATAAGAATAAGAACTTTCGGATTGAGGCGTCATTTGATAGGCGCTTACCCATACATAAATAGGAATTCCGTTTTGAATTTCCGATTGTGTTAAAGTTGTAACTTCGCTATCTCCTCCCGTAGAATAATAACTTCCAGTTTCTATTGTATAAATATGCGTAGTTATATTCTGTGAATTTTTCGTTATAATTGTCGGGCGAGTTTTTTGCTGATTATATAATTTATATTTTTGAGGATTTACGCTATCTCCAAAATATATATTATAACCGCTAAAAGCAGGCTCATTATTTTGGGCTTGAAATTCAACGGTTACTTTATTAGGTCCTGGCGTAAGTTTCGTAATAAAAGGCTGATTCATTTCTTGATATATGCTTGTAATATCGGGAAGTCCGCATGATATAGTAAACATAATATTAAAAAATAATATCGATATAAAAAATAACTTAAATAAACTTTTCATAATTTCAATTATACGACTTTTAAAAAATTATTCAATATATTTATTAATTTCGTCATTATTACATAATATATTAAAACTTTTTCAATAGTTTCAATTAATTATTCATAAATTACAATTTTTTAAATCTCCTACTTATTATAACAACTATTTTTTTAAAAAGTTAAAAAATTAATTGTTTTTAATTATTTATTCGTGCTTCCAAAACCGCCTTCGCCTCTAATCGATTGCGATAAACTTTCAACCTCTTCAAATTCCGCTTTTTCAACTTTTGCAAAAACAATTTGGGCGATTCTATCTCTAAAATTAATAGTAAAAGGCTCTTCGCTTAAAGAAGCCAAAATAATTTTTATCTCTCCTCTATAATCGCTGTCTATTGTAGCGGGAGAGTTTAAACAAAATATTCCATGTTTTAAAGCTAAAGAACTTCTACTTCTAACTTGAGCCTCGTATCCTTCGGGAATTTCTATATATAATCCCGTTGGCACTAAAACTATATCGTTTTTTTTCAAAATTATAGGCTCTTCAACATTAGCATGCAAATCCAATCCCGATGCGCCTGCCGTTTGATATTTAGGCAAAGGATTTTTCGATTTATTAATTACTTTAATTTTTAACATAAATATTTTTTCCTTGTCTTTATAAATTATCTAAATAAAAATGAAATTACCATAATAATAATTAAAGCCGTTAGTCCTTGAACTAAAGTTGCAAGCGTTCTCGCCTTATAAGCGTCTTTTATTTTTAAGCCCGATAATTCCACGACTATCCAAAAATAACTATCATTTGCATGCGATACAACCATAGAACCAGCGCCGATTGCCATTAAAACCAATACTTTAGATATTATTGTTGTATATCCTAAAATATTTAAATACGGAGCGAATAGAGTGGAAACCGTTATAACCGCTATAGTCGAAGAACCTAAAATTATTTTAAGCAAAGACGATATTGCAAAAAGAAATACAAGCCCTAAACTTGGCGAAGAAATTAAATTATTTAATTGAGGTATAGAATTTACTAAATCGGTAGATTTTAATACTTCTGCAAACGCTCCGCTAGCGCCTACAATAGCCAATATTCTTCCCGAGCTTGCTATTCCATCTCCAATCCATAAATGAATTTCTTCTTTATTAAATTTATGAGTAAGAGAAAGAGAAACTAAAAAGCCGATAAACAAAGCCATTGAAGGTTCGCCTAAAAATATAAATATATTTTCTAAAACGCTTTCGTCAAATTTTGTAGGCATAAATCTAACTATAGTTCCCATTGCCATTAATATTATAGGAATAAAAATCGGAGCGAAAGATTTATAAGCGGGCGGAAGTTCGCCGATATCGCTTATTAAAGTTTCGTAAGTCGGCGATTTATCTACATAATTTGGCTTTTGTATATATTTTGAAATAAATATTCCGTATAAAGCGCCAATTAAAGAAGTTGGAATTGCCACTATTAAACCGATTATGATTACCGCTAATATATCTTCTTGCAAATTAAATAAATTAACCATAGCGGCGGGTCCTGGAGTTGGCGGAATTAAAGCATGCGAAGTATAAAGCCCTGTCGATAAAGCGATTGATAAAGCTACGGGAGAAGCGCCCGTTTTTTTTGCCACAACCTTTCTTAAAGGAGTTAAAATTAAATAACCAGAATCGCAGAAAACGGGAATAGAAACTATAAAACCAAGTATATTCATTGCAATTGCGGGATGATATTTGCCGACTATTTTTATTATAACTTCGCCCATTTTTAACGCGGCTCCCGACATTTCGAGTATATTTCCTATAATGCTTCCCAAAACTATAATTATTCCGACATTTGCTAAAGCGTATCCGAAACCTTTTCCTATTAATGCCGACACTTCGGTAATAGAATCCGTTTCTCTATTTGGCGGTATATATAAAGTAAAAGCTAAAAATATCGCGACTAAAATCATAGCTATAAAAGGATTAACTTGAAATTTCATAGTTAAAATCATAAGAGAGGCTATGGATATGACGAGTATAATTATAGTGAAATAACCTATCATTGAATATCCTTAAAATATTATTTTTTATAATCTATATTTTGCAATAACTTATTTTTTAAAATTATTATTTAAAAAATTATTCTTCTTCTTCTGGAACTTCGGCGTTAATATAGCCTTCTTCAAAAAAATCAATTAATTCTTTTTCGGCGTTTTTTGCAATCTCTTCCATTCCGTCTTCGTATTCTATTTCAAGTATTAAATTCGCTCCTTGAAAAGCCCCAAGTCCCATTATATTAAATACGCTTTTTGCATCCGCCCTTACTCCGTTATAAAGCAAAAATATGCCTATATCTGAATATTCCGATTTGCTCGATATTTGAGATAAAATGCCTGCTGGTCTTAAATGCATGCCGTTTTTACTTTTTATGGTTACAACATTGTTTAATGTCATAATAAATAATTATCTCCCGTTTTTCTTTATCATAACATATTAAGCGATAATTTTCAAGATATAATAATTTTTTATTTGATTTGTTTTATTTTATTTTTTATTGAATAAATATTTTTTATACTATATTATACTTATTAAAGAATTAAGCGGTATTATAATTTATGAAGTTATTTTTATTAATTCCAATATTATTTTTTTTATTATCATGCTTGTCGATTCCGAAAGCCGATTTGAAAGACAATAATTCTAAAAATTGGATTGAAAATATTAAAAATAAAACCGTTATAGACGAATACGAAAATATTTATAGATTTAATAATAAAGCCGATTTGAATGTATTTGCCTACGGTTATTATTCTAAAGCGATAAAATATAAACTATTTAAAATAAAAAACGACAGAGCTTTTTATTATACGATTACGAGTTTGAAAAGTTATATAATGACAGTTTTGCCGAATTTTAATCTTTATGAAATCAATTCAAGCAAAAGTTTATTTAATTTATTAAATCAAAATAAATATTTCGACAATAATTTTAAGAATAAAAATATTTATATAGCGATAGGATTAATATTAAAAAATAATATTTTATATATAGCAAAAAATTATTCTTCCGCTTATAAAGATAAACTTAATTTATGGTTTGAAAATAACGGATATTTTAAAAATGAAGAATGGTATCCGATTTCAAATGCCGATTGGAATTCCTATCCTCTGCCAAACGAAGCCGATATTGATTGGGATAATCTCTATATGCTTGGAGAGATTATTTAAATATGTATTATATGTAGTACAAAATTGCCTATATAGTTATAATAATCTATGTAAAATAAGTAAATATAGTTATTTCTTTTTATTCCAATTTTTTATTAGATATTTTATTATTTGTTATAATTAAAATTAATAAAATAAAAAAATATAATTAAATTTTTGGAGGATAATTAAATGGAAAATAGTATTTTATATAATAATAATGTAGAAGATAATATAAAAAAATCTAAAAAGTCAAAAGTAGCAAAAAAGAAAATAGGCGAACTCTATTCGGGAATTTCGCATGGAGCGGGAGCTTTACTTTCGATTGCAGGCTTTGTTCTTATGATTATAAAAGTTCATGGTAATAAAAATGCCATTCTTCCCGTGATAATTTACGGAGTCGGAATAATACTTTTATATACTTTCAGTTCTTTGTATCATTTTTTGCCAAACGGAAAAGCTAAAAATATTTTTCGTAAATTTGACCATATAAGCATATATGTTTTCATAGCGGCGACTTATACGCCATTATGCGTTTTTTCGCTTCCAAGAAATATTGGACTTTTGATTTTAATAGTTATATGGACATGCGCAATAATCGGCGTTATATCGAATACGATTTTAATTTATAAAAGCCCAATTCTCACGATAATTTTGTATATTTCAATGGGTTGGATAATAACGTTTGCGTTTAAACCTTTGCTTCAAGAATTTGAAATATTAAAATTAAATTGGCTAATTTGGGGCGGAATATTTTACACAATAGGAGCTTTTTTATACGCTTTGGGAAAAAAGTTTAATGATAAGACAAAACAATTTACTCATGATATTTTTCATATATTTGTTTTAATGGGTTCATTTTCTCATTATTGGTTTTTATATAGATATGTTATAGCGTGAAAATGTTTTTTTTATAATATGTTCATTTACCGTAAAATAGTGCGTTTTAATGTTAATTATTTTATTAAAAGAAATTAAAAATTTATATTGCGTTAGCTCTTATTTTAGGAGTTATATTGCTTATAATAGTTTGTTTCGTTATGGTTGGAATAGGAGAAGTATTTTTAATTTTGGCAAGAGACGGAAAAATGATATGATCAGATTTCTCCTCTTTAGATTTGGCTAAATAGAGTATTCGGGTTATGATTATGAGTCCACGCTGTTACTACAAAAAAATAATTTTTATTATATAATAATAATTAAATTTATTTATAAGAATAAAAAAATGGATAGAATAAAATTATTAATAAAAAAATCAAAAAAGCTATTTAAAGAAGATAAAGCTACTGTGCATCTTGTCAATAATGAAGAGCAGAATAAATTTTTAAATGATTTAGAAAAATGCCCTCATGCATTTGTTTTAGCATGTTTAATGGATAGGCAAATAAACGCAGAACGCGCTTGGGCTATACCTTATAAAATTTATAAAGAAGTTGGCACTTTTAATATATATAAACTTAAAGAAAAAGGAAAAGAATATTATAAAGAATTATTTAATAAAAATAAATTTCATAGATTTAATAATGATATGGCAGAAATTTTTTATAATGGAATTTGCCGTATTATTGATAAATACTAAGGAAAAGCTAATAAAATATGGAATGATAATCCAAGTAGCGCTGCGATAGTTTATAGATTTTTAGAATTTGACGGATGCGGAATAAAAATAGCGACTATGGCTGCAAACATTTTAGCTCGAGAATTTAAAATACCTATGTTAGATTACTATAGTATAGACATATCTCCAGATGTTCATATTAGACGAGTTTTATATAGACTTGGCTTTGTTGAAAAAGAGGCAAGCCCCGATATGGTAATATACAAGGCGAGAGAGTTAAATCCAAAATTTCCAGGATTAATAGATTCTGTATGTTGGGAAATAGGAAGAAATTATTGCAGACCTAAATTTAAAGATTGTGAATGCAAAAAATGTGATATGAATGAAGCTTGTCCTAAAAATGAGTAATATTATAGATAAGGATTTAAGGAAAATAATTATTATGAATAAAACTAAAATCGTCCAAGTTGGAAATATTTTAATAGGAGGCGGAAATCCTATAAGCGTTCAATCTATGACTAATACAGATACAAGAGATATAAAATCAACAGTTAGACAATTAAAATCTCTTGAAGATGCGGGAGTAGATATTGTAAGGCTTGCCGTTTTGGATATGGACGCCGCGAAATCTATAAAAGAAATAAAATCTCAAACTAAAATTCCATTGATAGCCGATATTCATTTTGATTATAGACTCGCTTTAGAAAGTATAAAAAACGGAATTGACGCTTTAAGATTAAATCCTGGAAATATTAAAGATAAAGAAAAAGTTAAAGAAGTTATTAAAGAAGCGAAAGCAAGAGATTTGACAATAAGAGTCGGAGTTAATGGCGGAAGTTTAGACAGAGCGATTTATAAAGAAGTAAGCCCAGAAAATATGGTTGAAAGCGCGGGCGAACATATAAAATTAATGGAAGATTTAAATTTTACAAATATAAAAGTTTCTTTAAAATCTTCGGATATAAAAACTACTATAGACGCGAATATTTTATTTAGAAAAAAATACGATTATCCGATTCATTTGGGAGTGACGGAAGCGGGAACTTTAAGAAGCTCGCTCATAAAAAGCACAAGCGCGTTATCTTATCTTATAATGAACGGAATCGGCGATACGATAAGATATTCTATAACGGGCGACCCTGTTGAAGAAGTTATGGCGGGAAAAATGCTTTTAAAATTTTTAGGTTTAAGAAAAGAGCCTTCAATAGAAATAATCTCATGTCCGACTTGCGGAAGATGTCAAGTTGAAGTTGAAGAAGTTGCAAGCTATATTGAAAAGCATGTTCAAAATATTAAAAAAAATATTACAATAGCGATTATGGGCTGCGTTGTAAACGGACCTGGCGAGGCGAGGCATGCGGATTTTGGAGTCGCTGGAACGGGAGACGGAAATTTTATTTATTTTGAAAAAGAAAACGAGCCGATTAAAATATCAAAAGAAAATATAATAAATTTCATAACAAAAAAAATTGAAGAGTTTTAATTATTTTAAAATATCTTTTAAAAAACTTGCAAGTAATAAAAAACTAATTAAAAAACATACAAATGGAGAAAATATTATTATAGCGCCTAATGTAGTAAATTTATAAGAAGCATACATAAATAACAAAAGAGGCAAAGTAATAATCGCGATTAATATTATATTTTTTGTAGTATTTAAATAGTTAGTCTTATATTTTTTATCAATTACCCAACTTTGCTTTTTTCTCTTTTTATTTTTTAAAATATTTTGTTTTTGATTATCAGCGTGATGAAAATTAAACTTTGGTATCGGTTTTTTAGATAATTGTTTAAAATAGTTTTTTTCGCTTTCCATATCTATATTATAATACATTTTCGGTGTTTTTTCAATATTTCAGAATTGTTGGAATGGAAAACAGGAATTTTAATCTAATATTTTAATTTAAAATCCTTGATAAATAATATTTCCGCTTTCGGTTATTCTTATAACTTTTCTGTCGGAAAATCTTATTTTATAAGCGCCCGATTTTTTCTCTATATCGACTATTTTTGAATTAGCCAAAAAAGAGGTTATTGAATTTATCACGGCTTCGGGCAATACTTTTTCTGGAACATAATTATAATAGCCGTCTATTTTTATCCAACTTCCATCCGCCGTAAAAGATATTTTAGCATTGTTTACAAGTTTTACCGTATATATGCCTTTATCCATTTTTATTTCTTCCGCTAGAATTTGAGGATAAACCCACTCGATAAATTCTTGAGCGTTTTTAGGCAAAGAAGTCGGAGGAATTTTTGGCTTCGCATATATTACGGTAGCAAAAACAAATAATAATATAAATATAATTTTATTTTTCATTTTAATATCCTTATTTTCTATTTTAAATTTAGACGAATAATATTTAAAAAAGTTCCCGTTTAATTTTTTATATAATATCTATATCCCGAATCTTTTATAGCGTCTTCAAATATTTTATTGTCTAATTCTTCTTTCGTTAAAATAATCGCTTCCTCTTTATCAAAATCGACTTTTGCGTAAACATTTTTTATTTTATTAAGATTGTTTTCTATATTTCTTGCGCAATGAGAACAAGTCATTCCGCCAATATTTAAAACTTTTTTATATTGATAATGGCTTTTATTTTTGTCTTTAACTTTCACTTTTTCGGCGTTTAAAATTCCTTCGCCCGAGCAACAGCTTCCCGATTTTATTCTTTTTATATAGTTTATAACCGAAATTACGGCGATAATTCCTATTGAAATTAATATTATAATTTTATCCATAATCTAATTTATCCTTAAATAAATATTATTAAAAGTGTTAGAATATAATAACATTTTTTAATTTGCTGTCAATATTATATTTTAATAAATTATTGTTTTATAATAAATTATTTTGTATAATAATTAGATTAAAACTTAAGGAAGGTTTAAAAATGAAAAAAATTATTATAATAGGCGGAATCGCCGCTGGAATGAGCGCAGCTGCAAAAGCAAGAAGATTAGACAAAGAAGCTAAAATAACCGTATATGAGAAAACGGAATTCGTATCTTGGGGAGCTTGCGGAATGCCTTATTATGTTGGAGGATTTTTTGACGATTCTAATGTTATGATAGCAAGGACTGCAGAAGCGACTATAAAATCGGGAATAGATTTGAAAGTAAAAAACGAAGTTATAAAAATAGATTCTAAAAATAAAAAAGTTTTGGTTAGAGATTTAGAAACAAATAAAGAATTTGAAGACGAATACGACAAACTTTTAATAACCACGGGAGCGAAAGCGATTATTCCAAATATAGAAAATATCAATATAGGAAATGTATCAACTTTGAAAGATTTTAAAGACGCTCTAAACATGAAAGAAAAAATGAAAGATGCTAATATAAAAAATGTCGCTATATTGGGAGCTGGTTTTATAGCCATTGAAATTGCGCATGCGTTAAAACATTTGGGTAAAACCATTTCTATAATTCAACGCTCTGACAGAATATTTGGAAATAAATTCGATAAAGAATTTTCCGATTTAACGATAGAACATATAAAAGAAAAAGTTGATTTGCATTTAAATGAAAAAGTTTTATCTCTCGAAGCGGACGATAAAAATAATGTAAAATCTTTGATAACCGATAAAGGCAAATATAATGTAGATTATGTCGTTATTGCAATAGGCGTAATTCCAAATAGCGATTTGGCTAAAGAAACAGGAATAAAATTATCGAACAACGGAGCTATAATCGTAGACAGAGAAGGAAAAACAAATATCGATTCAATTTACGCCGCTGGAGATTGCGCCACTATTTACGATAAAGTTTTGGACGAACAAAATTATATTCCGCTTGCTACGGGAGCGAATAAATTGGGAAGAATGGTTGCGAATAATTTAACGGGCGGAGAAGAAAAGTTTTTAGGAAGTTTGGGAAGCGCATGCATACTCGCTTTTGAAATGGAGTTGGCAAGAACGGGAATAACAGAAGAAGAAGCTAAAAAAAGAAATATAGATTATAAAACTGTAACGATTAAAGATTCGGACCATGCTCATTATTATCCTAATTATGAAGACTTGCATATAAAATTAGTATATTCTGCAGAAAACAGAAAAATTTTGGGCGGACAAATAGCGGGAAAAAGAGGAGCGGTTTTAAGAGCGGATGTTATCGCTACGGCAATATATTCTGGGCTTACTGTTGACGAACTTGGAATGCTCGATTTATGTTATGCGCCGCCTTTTGCAAGAACTTGGGATGCATTAAATGTTGTAGGAAATGCGGCGAAGTAATAATATTAAAACTTAATTATAAGCCTTAATATGCCGTATTTTAAATAGTATTTTATTTATTATTTATGGAGCTAAAAAATGAAAAAAATTCAAAAAGCCATTTTTATAACATTTTTTATTATATCTTTTAATTTATATTCTCAAAATACTCAAAATACAAACCCTATTTTATCGGATATTATGAGCGGAAAAAATTATAATGCCGAAAGAGATAAATTAACCTCAAAAATAAATATTTTCACTTCTTGGAAAGAAACTTATAAATATATGCGAGACGGAAAATTTAGGTTTTATAAAAAATTCGGGAGAAGTCTGACTTTAGAATTTAGATATAGAAGCCCGCATAAAATTTATGTCAATAATCAAACTCCTATAATATTTAATTTTGAAGACGGAAGCGAAACTCAATTATACAATATACAAAAAGTTATTTATAGTCCTTATTTAATGGGAATCGTAGAATATTATAATATAGAAGTAAAATATAAATTCAACGATGACGGAGAATTTCAAAATTTTGCCAATAGTCCTATAACGAATATAAGATTTAACTTTTTTGATTATATGAACGAACAGAATTTTGAAAATATGATTATGTCGCCTTCAATAACTACAAATTGGCAAAATAAATTTTCGCTTTTCAAAGAAGGAATTGATAAAGTAAATCAACTTAAATAATTTTAATTTAATTCAATTTCTTTACTCTCTTTAGTTTTCCAATTAATTTGAAATTTCTTCCAATATTAATATCAAAAATATTATCTTTTACAGAATAATATTCGTTAAAATTATAGCGATTTGAAAATTGCCATTCCAATTTCCAAGTATTTACATTTATTAAATAAACGCCATTATTTTTATAATCGTTCGTTATTAATTTATTATAGGATTTCCCGATATTGCCTCGCTATTAAATAAAATTGTATCTGTATTTATTTTTGAATTTGCGCCTTTATTTGTAAAACAAAAAATATTCATAAAAATTTTTCCTTAAAATTAAAAATATTAGAATTGTTTAATATTATAAATAATTAAAGAATTTTATCAATATAATTTTAAATTAATATCTTAACTCTGAAATTATAACGCCCACTAAAGTTAATGCAATGCCTACAATTGCAATAATCGTTATATGTTCTTTCAATACTATTATAGAAACGAATATTGTAATTACGGGAGTTAAATAAACATATATATTTGTTTTAATAGCTCCTATCAAATCTGTAGCTTTATTCCATATTATAAAACATATTCCAGAAGCAAATGTCACCAAGAATATCATATTAAATAAAGTTATAGGATTTGCAAAAGCTTTAAAATTAGGGCGAAAATCTAAAAATAGAAAAGACGGAATCATAAATATTATTCCATAAAATATTACTTTTCTTGTGGATAAAATAATATCGTATTTCATATCCGTTATATTTTTTATTATAACCGAATAAAGTCCCCAACCTATGCTTGAGACTATAGCTAAAATATCTCCTAAAGGATTTAATTTAAGTTCGGCTTGTCCGTTAAAACTTAATATAGTAATTCCAATAATAGAAACTATAAAACCTATAAAAAAACTAATATAAGGCTTTTCAATTCTCAATATAAACGAAAATATTCCCGTGAATAACGGAGCTGCGGCTATTATAACGCTTACATTTGAAGCGAGCGAATAACTCATAGCTAAATTTAAAAATAAATTATAAATAGTTATTCCCGTTAATCCCGCGAGAGCAAAATATATTTCTTCTTTTTTATTATTTAATTTTAGTCTTTTAGGTTTAATTATAAGCAATAGAATATACCCCATACAAAATTGCAAAACCAACAATTCAAGCGGATTAAAACTTTCAAGCAGTATTTTTGTAGAAACATATAAAGAAGACCAGAATAAAACGCTTAAAAATGCAAAAGTATGTCCTAAAATTTTATTTCTTTTCATTATATTTTCTCCTAATTACTTTTCATTAAATAATTTAGATTATGATGAAATCTTGTTAAATAATTTCTTCCCAAATCTATTGAATCGTAAATCCATCCCCATAAAGCCCATACATAATTAGACATTAATTGTCCTTCGATTATTTCTCTATAACTTATGTCTTTATATAATTCTATAAATTTATTAATTTGTTCGTCATTTAATTCCAATTCCGCCGTAAAGTTTCCGATTTCCCAAAGTATTGAAGAAAATCCAGAATATTCAAAATCTACAAATTTTATTTCTTTGCCGTCATACATTATATTAGGAAGTTGCAAATCCCTATGGCATAAAACTTGTTTACCCTCGTCCATTTTTCTTGCTATATTAAGCAAAAATTTATGTTCTATTTTTGTGACCAAAGTTATATTTGCAAGTTTCTCGTATTTTTTAATTTCTTCTACCATAGATATAACATTAAAATTTTTATAATTATCGTGCGACATAGAATGAAGTTTTTTCATTTGTTTAATTATTAAATGAAAAATTGTTTCGTAATTTTTTAAGTCGTCAAAATCTAAAGACCTATAACCTTCTAAATAATCGGTTAATTTTATATCGCTATCGTAAAAATCGCTTTTAGGAACTATATCTTTATCGTATAAAATATTTAAAATTTCTTTTTCCGAAGTTCTGTCTATTATATTTTCAGTTCCTTTGCCAGGAATTCTTATAACCTTATATTCATTTAAAAATTTAATCTTATAATTAATATTTGTTATTCCAGCAAGTCTTTCTATTTTTCCATCGTCACTGCATTGTTGAGCTATCTCTTCGGGAGTTAATAAATTATGATATAAAGCGTCTTTAAACGAATCTATTTCCGTATAAATATCGTCATAATTAAAAGAGTAGAAATTTATTTTATCAATAGCTCTTAATATGCAATATTCCCAATATTCTTCATCGCTGCAATTTATTAATTCTTTTTTCAAAATCTTTAAATCTTCTTCATTATCAAATATCGCTATTCCGTCTCCGTATCCGTTTATAGCGTTTGTATCTATATCTATTAATTTAAAATTGCTGTCTATTATATATCCCCAAGAAATTACTCCTTCGGTAATTTGTTGAGATAATAATTGAGAAATATTCGGTTTTATATATTCAATAAAAGATTTGTTTATAAATAAATCTCCGTTCAATATTATAGTTCCTTTTTCTATTTCGTCTATTACAAATTTTAGAGAAGAGCTGCTATTTCTATTTTTATAATCTTTATATACGACTTTTTTAAATCCTAATTTTTCTTTATATTCGTCAAACAATTCATGTTTATAACCCGTAACTACGGTAATATCGTTTATTCCTCCACGATTTAAAAATTTTATCATATTTTCTAAAATAGTTTTTCCTTTAATTTCAAGCAAAGGTTTTGGTTTTAATAAAGTCATAGGAGAGAGTCTCGTTCCCATTCCCGCCGCTAAAATTATAGCTTTCATTTTAATATCCTCGCTAATTATTAATCGTTATAAGCATATCGTTTAGGAATTGAGCCGCTCTTTTTGAAGCCTGCCCTTCATACATATACGCTTCTTCTTTAGCTTTTAAAATATTATTTTTTAATGTTTCATTATTAATAGAATCTTCTATTATTTGTGAAATATTAGAAAAATTATTTTCATCTAATTTAAAACTTATTTTAGGGATGGTTTCAAAAGTCCAAACTTCCTCGTCTATTTCTATAGCGTCCGTTCCTCTTTTATCGAAAGTAAAACTTGGTATTATTACGGGTTTTTCAAAAAGAAAAGCGTAATCGAATATTACTCCCGAAAAATCCGAAATCATTATATCGGCTTTAGAAAGAGAATAAATATTAACTCTATTAAAATCCCACTCTACATTATTTTTATCTTTATATCTGTTTTGAAATTTATCAATAATATCTTTATCCGATATTAAAGATTGAGGATGAGGTCTTATAATAATATTATAATCGGAGTTAACTATATTGTCTAATAACTTTTCGCCAAACCTTCTAAATAAACAATTCATTCCCCAAGAAGGAGCTATAAGAATAGTCTTTTTATTATTATTTTCTTTTGTTATCGTTTCTTCCATTTTTGAAAGTTCGTCCAAATAAGGATTTCCTACAACATATAAATCTTTAATTATAGTATTTCTTTTATTTTCCAATTCTCTAATATCTCTTATTTGATGTTCGCCATTTAAAAATACCGCATCGAAAAAATCTAAAGAATATAAACAATATGTTGAAGTTTCCGCTGACGAATGCGTTATATGAACATATTTCTTAACTCCTTTAGAGCGCTTTAATTGAAATACATCTAAATTCGGAGTTGTCATTAAACAAATATCGGCTTCTATAAAATTTAATTTTGCATAAGCTTTATTTCCCGTTCCTATAAATTCGCTTTTAAGAAAATCGCTTTTTATTTCAAAAATTTTATCGTCATAGCTTGAGCTATAATAAATTGTAGGAATTTCTAAATTTATTAATTCTTCTATGATTGGCTTAAACACATTATAATATCTTTTATCTTCGCCGTAAATTATTATTTTAGCTTTAGAAATATTTTCTTTTTTATTTATTTTATCGGCAAAAGAAAAAGTTTTTAATTTTATTAAAAGCGCTTTAGACAAAAAGAATAAAGTTCCGATTATTCCAAATAATGCCGAGAAAAGCAAACTTCCCGTGCCAGGGTCAATATAGCAAAAAAGACTGCTTTGAATTATTATAAATAAAACTACGACGGATAAAATCATTTCTACTCCTTAAAATTATTTTAAAAATTTATTAAAAAATTTAATCACTTTAATTTAATTTCCTTTGTTTCTTTAGTTTTCCAATTAATTTGAAATTTCTTCCAATTATTAATATCAAAAATATTATCTTTAACATAATAATATTGGTTAAAATTATAGCGATTTGAAAATTGTTCATCTATTTTCCAAGAATTTAAATATATAATATTTGCGCCATTTGTTTTATAATCGTTCGTAATAATATTTCCTGTGAAAGGATTTTTTGCTTTGTCTAAATGTTTTGTAGCCAAATAAGGCGTATCGGCGATGGTCATAAAGTTAGTATCAATTTTAATTTCACATTTAGAATTAAAATCTTTATACATTAATAAAGCGTTATACCAATTAGCAAATTCAATATTTTTATCAAACGCTTTTGTATTAACATTTCTTCCATGGTCTGAAACTATTATTATTTTAGTGTTATCATAAATATTATTTTTCTTTAAATAAGTTATAAAATTTGTTATACAATTAATAGATGCTATATTTGCATAAAAATGCCTGACAGAATTATCGTCTTTATAAACAATTATATCGGCATCATTAACTTTATTTAATTTTAAATGAGGTAAAAAATCCGAAGTAAAATAAAAAGGTTCATGGGTTATATCGTTATGTATAACATTATAATAATTTCCGTTTTCATTAATATTAATAAAATATTTTGTATAATTTAACATAGCGTAGGTAAAAATACTTGAATTAATATTTAAACTATTCAAAAACCATCCTTTATCGTCATAAAAATCATATCTCAAATTAATTGGAAGCATTCTAAATATTGAAAATCTCATTATTTTTTTATTAAAGCTATTATTATTTGCATAATCGTTTGTTTGTATATTAAGATATTTATTTATAGAATATTCATAAATTGTATTATTATCGTATGCTTTTATATTAGTATGTATATTCAAATAATTATATAATTGAAAATTAGCGTAAGGTATATTAAGCATTGTAGATTTATAATTATATTTTTCTAAGGCTAAAGAAATTGTAAGCAAAGCTTGATTATGTTTTTCTTCTAAATTATAACATCCATTAGCGCTAATTTCGTAAGGCAAATAATCGTATCCGCCATACAATGATGCAATAGTTATGGTTGAAGTTGAAAATGAAACATTATTAGGATAAAATACAAATCCGTCAAAATCTTTTTTATAATTAGGAAATCTTTCAAAAGCATCAAGCCAATACGAATTAATCGCTCTATCCAAAACGAATACAAATACATTTTCTCCCGTTTTTGACATATTAAATATTTTTATATCAGAAGATTTATTATCTACTTGAATATTTTTTAATTTATTATGTTCTTTAATTATTTTTGAAATATCAAATATTGAAATGCTTATTAAAACCAATAAAACTATAGAATAAATATTAATTAAAAATATCGCTTTATTATTTTTAAGAATTAAAATAATTATTGAAATTAAAATAACAGTCAAAATAATCGTTAATAATATTTCTTTTAATGACGCTTTTAATAAATCGGTATTATCGAATACAAAATCGGCGTTAATATTTATATAATTTCCTTTCATTATAAATGTATTAATCAAAACAAAAGAGGCTACGAATATTAATAATAAAGTTAAATAATTTTTTATTTTGTCAGAAAATAAAATATAAATAAACATTGGATAAAATAAAAATAATCCTAAACTCATAGATAAATCATTTATTATTAAATCAAACGGACTTTTAAATTCCGTTGGAGAATTACCGATTAAAGAAGACGAAATAAAAAGTCCAGATAACACGCTTATAACCAAACAAGAGCTTATAATTAATAAATTTCTTTTCTCTAAAAAACTATCCGAAAATATTTTTAAAATGTATTTATAACTATTGAATAATATAAATAAAATAAATAATATTATAAGAATATTTATAATATATTTTTTAATAAATAATTTATAATAAACTTCTATTTTTCCTATGTTTTCAATATAATCATTTAATATTATATTTCCATAAGGACTGCCATTACTGTCAAATTTTATATCTATAATTGAATCGTTATTTAATTTATTTATATCAACTTTAACTCCGTAAATATCATTATGTTTAAATATTTTACTATAATAAAATAATTTAAAATGATACGATATATTTTCTTCTTCAAATCTTTCAAAAGAAAAATCGCTTAAATAACCTTTTTTCTCGATATTTCCTAAAGATAAAAGCGCTATAAAAACAATCGTTAATATTATAAAAAATACATTATAACATTTTAATATCTTATTCTTATTTACTACAAAAACTTTATATAATTTATATTCAATAAAAATATTTTTTATCAATGAAAATAAACAATTTAATGTCCAATAAAATACTAAACCAGAAGGAGAATTATAAAGCAAAACTAAAAATATTAACGAAACAATATATAATGGCAAACTTTCCTTAAATCTTAATTTTTTGCTATAAATTAATCCCGCTAATAAACTAAATAATGTCATAATAAATGGCAAAATATTAACGCTAATATTTCCGATATTTAATATTCCGTCAGGCTTTGAAAAATCTTTTATAAATAAAAAACTGCCAA
>ERZ857984.362-NODE-362-length-58610-cov-4.531705_pt1 | contig 58610 bp, 67 predicted proteins | sample MGYA00519914_ERZ857984 | MGnify/ENA primary metagenome ERZ857984 (study PRJEB31778, sample SAMEA3449417) | human gut metagenome | biome: human gut; feature: human-associated habitat; material: faeces | place: United Kingdom | collected 2010/2012 ...
ATGCAGCAACTACAAGGATAGCACCATCCATCTGTGCAGCACCAGTGATCATGTTTTTTACGTAGTCAGCATGACCTGGGCAGTCTACGTGTGCATAGTGACGTTTTTCAGTCTCGTATTCAACGTGAGCAGTGTTAATTGTGATTCCACGTTCTTTTTCTTCTGGAGCACCATCGATTTCATCGTATGCTTCTGCTTTAGCCATACCTTTCTTAGCTAATACGCTAGTAATAGCAGCTGTTAATGTTGTTTTACCGTGGTCAACGTGACCGATAGTACCAATATTAACATGGGTTTTACTTCTGTCAAATTTTTCCTTAGCCATTTAAATTTCCTCCTAAATATGCTATACATGCAAAATTATTGTAATTCAATAATCCTTTAAAAGCAACTAGTTTTCTTTTGAATTCTCTTTAATGATCTTTTCTGCAATGCTCTTTGGCACTTCTGCATAATGATCAAACTTCATAGAGTAAGTTCCACGTCCCTGAGTGAAGCTACGCAAGTCAGTTACATAACCAAACATTTCTGACAATGGAACGTGTGCACGTACGATAACGGCATTTCCACGTTCTTCCTGTTCAGTGATCTGTCCACGACGACTTGATACGTCACCCATAACGCTACCTAAGTATTCATTAGGTGCAGTTACTTCAACAAACATGATTGGTTCCAAGATAACTGGTTTACATTTTTTAGCAGCTTCACGTAAAGCCATGCTAGCAGCAATCTTGTATGCCATTTCACTTGAATCGACATCATGGTAAGAACCATCAAATAATGTAGCTTTGATATCGATTACTGGATAACCAGCGATGATACCATTTTCAAGTGCAGCTTCCAAACCTTCCATTGTAGGTTTGATATATTCTCTTGGCACTGTACCACCAACGATTGCATCAACGAATTCAAATCCTTTACCTTCTTCATTAGGTTCAAATTTGATCCATACGTGACCATACTGTCCACGACCACCTGACTGACGGATATATTTACCTTCACATTCAGCAGCCTGACGAATTGTTTCACGATAAGCAACCTGTGGTTTACCAATGTTTGCTTCTACTTTAAACTCACGACGAAGACGATCAACGATGATATCAAGGTGAAGTTCACCTACACCAGCGATAATTGTCTGTCCTGTTTCTTCATTTGTATATGTTTTGAAAGTAGGGTCTTCTTCTGCCAATTTAGCTAAAGCCAATCCCATCTTATCCTGGTCAGCTTTTGTTTTTGGTTCCAAAGACAATTCGATAACTGGTTCAGGGAATTCCATAGATTCAAGGATGATTGGATCCTTTTCATCACATAAAGTATCACCTGTAGTAGTTACCTTTAAACCAACAGCAGCAGCGATATCCCCTGCCCATACCTGGTCAATTTCTTTACGGCTGTTAGCATGCATCTGCACGATACGACCGAAACGTTCTTTTTTACCTTTTGAAGAGTTCAATACATAGCTTCCTGCTGTAGCTGTACCTGAGTACACACGGAAGAATGAAAGCTTACCAACAAATGGGTCTGTCATGATCTTGAACGCAAGAGCTGAGAAAGGTTCTTCATCACTAGAATGACGAACAGCATCTTCCCCATCCAATGTTGTACCTTTGATTGATGGTACATCTGTTGGAGCTGGCAAGTAATCAACAACAGCATCCAATACTAACTGAACACCTTTGTTCTTGTAAGCAGATCCACAAAGTACTGGGAAGAAATCACCAGCACAAACAGCAATACGTAAAACACGTTTGATTTCTTCAATTGATGGTTCTTCGCCTTCCAATACCTGCATCATGAAATCTTCATCATAATCAGCAAGATATTCTAATAATTTAGTACGATATTCTTCTACCTGATCAACCATATCTTCAGGGACTTCACTAGTCGTAATATTACGTCCATAGTCTCCACTGAAATGATATGTTTTTCTTTCAATAATATCGATAATTGCTTCAAAATCGCTTTCAGCACCGATTGGCAACTGAATTGGGCATGATTTTGCACCTAAACGATCAATGATCGTGTTGAAAGACATAATGAAGTCAGCACCCGTAGCATCCATTTTGTTAACGAATACAATACGAGGAACTCCATAAGTCGTAGCCTGACGCCAAACTGTTTCAGTCTGAGGTTCAACACCTGCTTTAGCATCAAGTACTGTAACCGCACCATCCAATACACGCAAAGAACGTTCTACTTCGACAGTGAAGTCTACGTGGCCCGGTGTATCGATGATGTTGATACGGCATTCTTCACCTGTACCATCTAGTTTTTTCCAATGGCAAGTTGTAGCAGCTGAAGTGATTGTAATACCACGTTCTTGTTCCTGCTCCATCCAGTCCATTGTACTAGCACCATCGTGTGTTTCACCGATTTTGTGATTTACACCTGAATAATAAAGGATACGTTCAGTTGTTGTAGTTTTTCCAGCATCGATGTGCGCCATGATACCGATGTTACGAGTATTCTGTAAACTATATTCTCTAGGCATTCAACTGACTCTCCTTTCTTACCAACGGTAGTGAGCAAATGCTTTATTTGCTTCTGCCATTTTATGTGTATCCTCACGTTTTTTAACACTAGCACCTGTTCCGTTAGATGCATCGATGATTTCAGCAGCTAAGCGCTGTTCCATCGTCTTTTCATTACGTAAACGTGCATAATTTACGATCCAACGAAGACCTAAAGTTAAACGACGTTCATCGCTTACTTCAACTGGTACCTGATAGTTAGCACCACCTACACGTCTAACTTTTAATTCAAGCTGAGGCATAACATTTTCCAATGCTTGTTCGAAAACTTCCATTGGCTGTTTACCTGTTTTTACTTCTACAATTTCAAACGCGTTGTACAAAATAGTTTGTGCAACCCCTTTTTTACCATCAATCATGATTTTGTTGATCAAACGAGTAACCAACTTGGAGTTATACATTGGGTCTACTAATACGTCACGTTTGGCAATGTGTCCTTTTCTAGGCATTTAATTTCCTCCTTTCACGATTGATTTATTTCTTAGGTTTTTTAGTTCCATATAAAGAACGAGATTGTTTACGGTCGTTTACACCTGCACAGTCAAGTGTACCACGTACGATATGGTAACGAACACCTGGCAAGTCTTTAACACGTCCACCACGAATCAAAACAACACTATGCTCCTGTAAGTTGTGTCCGATTCCTGGAATATAAGCAGTAACTTCCATTCCATTGCTCAAACGAACACGGGCATATTTACGAAGTGCTGAGTTCGGTTTCTTTGGTGTCATTGTACCAACACGAGTACAAACTCCACGTTTCTGAGGGCTTGATAAGTTTGTTGGCTTAGACTGCAATGAGTTGTAACCACGATTCAAAGCTGGTGACTTTGAAACGTTTTGACTGGCCTTACGACCTTTACGAATCAACTGGTTGATTGTAGGCATAAGATCCTCCTTTCAAAATCTTCTAAACACACGCTTCCAGGTGTGTCTTTTTCATCCGTTTAATAAAGGCTCTTAAAAAGAACCTAATTTACGCATGCACGTTAAGATTACACTTTTGATACTTAAATGTCAAATCTTTTTTTATTTTTTTTGCACAAAAAGAGCATAGTTAAAAAACTATGCTTTATAAACCTATTAACCTGCAAAACGCACATCAATATTTCCATTTGATGATTCTAAACTTAATTTTTTATTTGCTCCATGATTGCCTTCTGTTTCTATCGAATGTGAAGTAGAAATATCACCAACATTTGTCGTTCCATTCTCATTTTCTAACTCATATCTATAGTCTTCAAATTTGCCACTTAGCTCTGCATCAATATTACCGTTAGAACTATCTAAAGAAACTATATTGAAGTTTATTGTTTTGGCTTCGATATTACCATTTTCACAACTTACTTCTATATTGTTACCGACCATATTTTCTACAGTAACATTTCCTGAATCACATTCAATATCGAAATTTGCATTTTCATCTGCTACTTCAATAATAACCTTTTTATTCGTCTCATCACGAGTCGAATTTACTTTAACCTCAACCTTATTCCCATTACTGTTAACATTTACTTCCCTATCATACAATTCGTTAAATATGATTTTGTTTGAATTTCCTTGTCGTATCAACACAGAACAATTTGTTTCTAACTCTATATTATTAATTTGAGGGAATGTATAGTCTGCCGCTAGCATTTCTTCACTTGCAGAAACTTGTGTATTCTTATTATTAATTATCACTTTATCAACAACATGGAACGTATAAAAGCCAAGAACAAATTTCAATAAAACTCCAATTATTATAAATGCCGCAATCACTCCGACTATTATGAAAGGTAATTTTGATTTCTTTCTTGAAGTTTTCGATATTTCATTTGATACATTTTTCATTTGATACTTAAACTCTGGTGGCGTTATTTTTTGTTTAAACGATTCATCACTTTTTAATTGTTCGGCGAATTCTTCTGGAGTACCTAACTCTTTTATAATTTGTTCAACATCTTTATCTTGAGCGTCTTCAAAATATTCTTGGCAATACGCAAGTGCTTCTTCTTTTTCCTTTGGATCCATGCCCTCGAGAAGTTTTTCTAGTCTTTCTAAATATGTTTCTTTTGTCATTATAATTCCCCTTTCCGCAACAATGAATCTACGTTCTGACTAAAATGTGTCCATTCCTTTATATTATCCAAGTGTTTTAGCTTTCCTTTAGCACTTAAATGATAATACCGACGATTTCTTCCCATGTATTCTTGATCATATGTTTCAAGATATCCTTCCTTCATCAAACGTCTTAATACGGGATATAAAGTTGATTCACTAACACTCATCACATTACGAACTTCTTGTGTAAGCTTATAGCCATAGGTATCTTCATCTGCCAAGACACCTAATACGCAAGCTTCTAAAAGTCCTGCTCCTAATTGAAATGCCATAATATCACCTCTTTAATAATATTATATTTCATATAGTATTATATTTCAATCATATTGATAATATAAAAGACACAAAATGTATTTTATTTTGTATAATAGTATCAAGTAAGAAAAGAGGTTTTAAGATGAAACATAAAATTGCTTTTTTTGATATGGACGGGACACTTTATCAAACTGAAAATGATATTATCCAGGATTCTGCTCTAGAAGCTATCGATATGCTTCGAAAAGAAGGCTATACCGTATGTGCTGCAACCGGAAGACCTTTAAATCAAATGAAACTTATATTAGAAAGAGTTCATTTTGATTATTATGTACTTATCAATGGCAGCTATATCCTTGATAAAGATTTTAATGAGATTTCTGCTTATCCGATTAAAAAAGAAAACGTTGAAAAACTCGTTAAACTTTGTGCAGATGAAAAATATGGATTAATGTTCCATTTTGGAGATGCTACATATATTTATAATGATTTCTACCCTATGTATTATTTCTGTAAATACTGTAATGTGTTAGATTCATTGTTCTATGATCCAAATCAAGCATTCCACAAACGCCATCGTGTATTTAATGCCGTAGTATTGACCAAAGATGATCAAAAACTAAAACATTTTATGGAAGATCATCCTGAGCTTAGAAAAGATTTAATCAATGTAAAGACCGATGGTTTCTGTTACGATATTTTCAATGCTGACAATGATAAAGCTAAAGGAATCGAAGCTATTCTGGAAAAAGAAGGTCTAACATGGAAAGATACTATTTGTTTTGGTGACAGCACCAATGATATTCATATGTTAGAAAAAGCTGACATTGGCGTTGCCATGGGAAATGCTAGTGATTATGTTAAGAGCTTTGCTAACTTCTCGACAACTACGACCTATGATAATGGTATCTATAATGCAGTAAAGAAAATCTTAGAAGAAGAAAAAGACTAAATTATGTTTCTTTTTCCTTGGATTTTTAAAGAAAATAAATTAAAATATATCTCGTATTAGGCAATAGCCTTGATCCACGTTTGTTAGGGAAAATCATTTCTCCTGCCAAACGTGTTTTTTTGTGAAATTGGAGGAAGAATTATGTCAGTATTAAAATCAATTATTCCTGTCGTGATAGGAAACATCATTTACGCCTTGGTCGTAAAGCTTTTTATTCTACCAACAAATTTAATGAGTTCAGGTACTACCGGTATCGCCTTATTAGCAAATCACTTTTTAGGAATTCCTGTCTCATTTTTTATCTTAATATTTAATGTCTGCATGTTGATCCTTGGATTAATCGTCTTGGGAAAGAAATTTGCAATGACAACAATTGTCAGTACTTTAATGTATCCAATTGCTCTTGAATTCTTTAATCAGACATTGGGAGAATTTGTAATTACGAATAATGAATTATTGAACACGATCTTTGCCGGACTAGGCATTGGTCTAGCTTTAGGCATTGTATTAAGAAGTGGTGCCAGCACCGGCGGTATGGATATTCCTCCACTTGTGTTAAATCATTTTTTCAGAATTCCAGTATCCGTAAGCCTATATGTCTTTGACTTTATCATCCTTTCAAGTCAGTCTTTATACAATCCGCTTGAAAGATTGTTGTATGGTATTATCTTGATCCTGCTTACATCCATTGTATTAGATAAAGTCTTGTTAATGGGTACAACAAAAACCGAAGTAAAGATCATTAGCCCTAAATTTGAAAAAATTGCTGAAGAGATCTTATCCGAAATGGATCGTGGTGTTACGCTATTAAACGCCAGAGGTGGATATCTAAAAAATGAACATAGCGTTGTCTTAAGTGTTGTATCCAATCGTGAACTTCCAAAAATCGAAAAACTAGTTAGAGCCTTAGATCCAGATGCATTCATGATCGTTAGTCGTGTCAGTGAAGTTTGGGGACGTGGTTTTTCTACTAAGAAAAAATATCAATAAAAAAAGATCAAACATCTTAAAGATATTTGACCATAAATAAGCCTTTATCGACCTAAGATAGAGGCTTATTTATTAAATATTGAATCTTATCAAGATATTTTTGACAACGATCATAATCCTTTTGACTTGGATTTTTGATACGGGTAATATCTGAATTGTGCTTCATATCCGCCAACTTAACCTTTTTGGCAATAGGATTTTTTATCACTCGATCAATATAAACATCATAAGACTCGTTTTTTTGTTTAGTTAAGGCTTTTACCGCTTCTATGATTTGATTAGGAAACCCATATTCTTTTAAATCATCAAAGCTAATCTTAGTATCTTCTACAACATCATGCAAATAGGCCACTGCTTTTTCTATATCTGTATCCATCATAGAAGCTACCGCTTTAGGATGTTCAATATAGTCGTTTCCACCTTTATCTTTTTGGCCTAGATGTGCTTTTTTCGCTAATGCATATGCTCTTTGTGCATACATAACTTACCTATAGATATGAAATTACTAGAGCCACAAGCCCGCACGCAACCATGACTTTAATCGGCCCTGTTTTAAATTTTCTCAATACTATAAAAGCTCCAATAAATAAAATCAGGCTTTCTATATTAAGAGCACTCAACGAAACAGCACCTTCTGGCCAAAAACAGGCTATGATCATTGATACTCCGCTAGCCGCAATTAGAGCTGTAACCGCAGGACGAAGACCTTTCAAGATTGCTTTAACACTTCTTAATTGTCGATACTTATAATAAAACCAAGCCAGAAACAAAACAATCACAAAACTAGGCAATACTGTTCCTAATGTACTTACAATTGCTCCTGGCACTCCAGCAATTTTCGTCCCTACAAAAGTTGCAGCATTAATTGCTATGGGTCCCGGTGTCATTTGTGAAATCGTTACAATATCTCCAAACTCTCGTACTGTAAGCCAATGATTTAAATCTACAACTTGATTTTGAATGATAGGTAAAGCCGCATACCCTCCACCAATACTTAATAATCCGACTTGAAGGAAGCTTAACAATAATTGTATCAATATCATTTTACTTCCCCTCTTTTCTTTTCAAATATATATCCTGCAATGCCACATCCAAGTATGATCAATAATAAATGTACATTAAAGACAACACTTAACAAGAAAGCAACAAGCATCAATACAATATATATCGCCTCGCCTTGTGAGACGATATCTTTTGCCATTTTATAAACCACATCACAGATAACAGCACAGACTCCAGCTTGCATTCCAAATAAGATTGTTTGAATCGCTTCAACTTGAATAAACCAGTCGTAGCATAAAGTAATAATAGAAATCACTAAAAAAGGTGGAAGAACAGTCCCAAACACCGAGACGATTGCCCCAACAACTCCTTGTATGCGATATCCAATTATGATTGAAGCATTGATTGCAATTGCTCCTGGAGATGATTGCGCTATAGCCACAAGATCCATCATTTCATATTTATCGATCCATTCATACTCTTCCACAAACTTCTTCTGCATCAAAGGAACGATCACATATCCTCCACCAAAAGTAAATGCACTTAATGAAAATGTGGATCGAAATAGTTGAAATAACACTTTATAATCTAACTTCATAATCTTATTCCTTCCTAAAAGAAAATACAAAATAAAATGGCCCAAATGTATTTTCTTTTTCCGTACATAGTATACCTAATGTTATCTTAAGATAAAAGAAAGATTTATTTAATATACCATCACACAAAAGAAAAAAGCCTTCATCATACGATAAAGGCTTAAAAAATCTTTAAAATCGATTTTACTTAACTTCTACAGAAGCACCAGCATCCATCAATTTCTTTTTGATTTCTTCTGCTTCTTCTGGAGAGATGTTTTCTTTGATTGCAGCAGGAGCACCGTCTACTAATTTCTTAGCATCAACTAGTCCTAAACCTGTGATTTCACGTACTGCTTTGATTACAGCAACTTTTGTTCCACCAACATCAGTTAATGTAACAGTTACTTCTGTAGGTCCTGCAGCTTCTTCAGCAGCACCTGCAGCAGGAGCAGCAACAGCAGCAGCTGCAACTACACCGAATTTTTCTTCGATTGCGCTTACCAAGTCGTTTAGTTCAAGAATTGTAGCTTCTTCTAAGTAAGCAAGAATATCTTCATGAGTTAATTTAGCCATTTTTCTTTTCCTCCTATAAATTATTCAGCAGCTGCCTCAACAGCTGGTTCAGCAGTTTCTTCTGCCGGTTTTACTTCTTCAGCCTTTACAGTTCCATTTTCTTTAGCTTCAGCTAATGCCTTAATAGTCATAGCGAACTTAATTACTGGAGCATTCAAGCAAGAAGCGAATTTAGCCAACATACCTTCTTTGTTAGGTAATGATGACAATTTTTTAATTGTATCAGTGTCAACCATTGACCCATCAACAATACCAGTTTTTAACACCAAGTTTTCGTGGTTTTTAGCAAATTTAGCTAATACACGAGCTGGAGCAACTGGATCCTTACCAAACGCTAATGCGTTAGGACCAACCAATCCTTCGCTGAAATCGTTGTATCCAAGTTTTTCACTTGCGCGGCGAGCGATTGCATTTTTGTATACCTTAAGTTCAACATCTTCTTCACGTAATGCGCGACGAAGTTCTGTTACTTCAGCAACAGTTAAACCACGGTATTCAACAAGTACAACTGAACTTGCTGCTTCCATTTTTTCAGCTAAGGCGTTAACGTCAGCTTCCTTTTTTGCAAGGATATCTTTGTTCATTCGTTCCACCTCTTCTTTCTTTTATTGCAACAATATTCGAAAGAAAAGCCCATACCAAAGTACGGGCTTTACAATGCAAAAACAATACTTACTGCATCAACCCTCGGTAACATGATTAAGCTTTCGCCGTTACTGTCTTTGGAATATTGATAACAATCAAATTCTAAATGTTCTTTACTGCTTTGTCAAACTATTTTTCAATAGTGACTTTAATTCCAGGACCCATTGTAGTAGAAAGAACTAAATTTTTCATGTAAGCTCCTTTTACTGTAGTTGGGCGTGCTTTTGCAATCGTGTTGTAGATTGCACGGAAGTTTTCAACAAGCTTGTCTTCTTCAAAGCTCACTTTACCAATCATAACATTGATGTTTCCTTCTTTGTCAACACGGTAAGTAACTTTACCTTTCTTGATTTCATCAACAGCTTTTGCAACATCCATTGTTACAGTTCCTGTTTTAGGGTTTGGCATTAAACCTTTAGGTCCTAAAACACGTCCTAATTTACCTAACTGACCCATCATATCTGGAGTAGCTACCAATACATCAAAATCGAACCAACCTTTTTGGATTTTTTCGATGATGTCAGCTCCGCCTACAAAGTCAGCACCTGCTTCTTTAGCAGCTTTTTCTTTGTCACCTTGAGCGACTACACATACACGCTGTGTTTTACCAGTTCCATTTGGCAATACCATTGCACCACGAATCTGCTGATCAGCATGACGTGGGTCAACATTTAAACGGAAACTTACTTCAACACTTGCGTCAAATTTAACTGTACTTGATTTTTTTGCTAATGCTACTGCTTCTTCGATTGAATAAGTTTTTTCAGAATCAACCAATTTAGCAGCTTCAGCATATCTCTTACTTACTTTTGCCATTTCGATTCCTCCTATTCAAATCCTTCAATTTTAATACCCATGTTACGAGCAGTACCAGCTACGATCTTCATAGCTGCTTCAATGTCATTAGCATTCAAATCTGGCATCTTGTATTCAGCGATTTCTTTTAACTGATCTACTGTGATAGTACCAGCGATTTGTTTCTGGTCTCCACTAGCCTTCTGAATGTTTGCTGCTTTCTTTAACAAGTTTGCAGCTGGAGTCGTTTTCAATACGAAATCAAAGCTTTTGTCTTCGTAAGCTGTAATGATTACAGGAACGATATCTCCTTTACGATCTTTTGTTGCGTCGTTAAATGCTGTACAGAACTGTGGCATGTTGATACCAGCACTTGCCAATGCAGGACCTGGTTTAGCTCCGCCAGCCATAAATTGCAACTTACAAACCTTTGCAACTTTCTTTTTAGCCATAAGACACACCTCCTATTTTGGTCTTATGCAGTGGTCTTAACGAGTGGGTTGCGCACTCTGCCACGCATGCTAATCTATAATACAAAATTAAATGTCCTATTTCAAGGCTTTTTTTGTAAATATAAGCATAAAATCAAAACATTTATCATTTTATCCTTTTCATCACGCTTAATATATTCTATACTTGTCTTGTAGCAGAGTAAAAATATGAGCGTTAAGTGTTCTAAACACGGGGAGTTGGTTTAGAAACGAAAAGATTTTCTTGCGGTTCATATTTTGCATCCCGCTGTTGTGATGAAAAAAAGAACCTCCTTTTTTCCATTCACAATATGGAAAAGGAGGTATTTTTATATGAAACAATACTTTGTTATGTTAAACGAGAATGCACGCTCAATTAAAAATGTGCACGTGATCGTTGGTGTCAGCTTGTTTTTCGCATTAAACGTTATCATGAACCTGTTTGTTTCGGTATATATTACACCGGAAATCAAAGTTGGTTTTGCCAGCATTGCCACAGCTGCAAGTTGTTATTTCTATGGACCAATTCCAAATCTAATCGTTGCCCCACTTTTAGACTTTGTTAACTTCATTGTTAAACCAAGTGGAACTTACTTTCCAATCTTTATGATCAGCACTTTTGCTACGGCAGCTATTTTCTCTTTCTTCTTTTATGGACAAGACAAAGTTTCTTTAAAGCGAGTAATAATGGCACGACTTAGCTATGACATCATCGTTAGTTTATTCTTAAACTCACTCTTTACTTCAATGCTTTGGGGAACTCCATTCTGGGCAATTGTTTCACCAAAGATTGTAAAAAATCTTATCTGTCTGCCAATTCAAGTAGTCGTTCTATACCTAACAATGAAAACTTGTACGCAGCTAAAGCCTAGACTTAAAGCTTAATTTTTAAGACATCTCCTACAAAATAAAGAGATCCACACAAAAGAATATTTTCTTTTGTGTTTTTTATTATTGTTTCCAGTTCATCAAATTCAATAATAGGCAATCCAAGATGCTCTAATGGATAAAGTCGATCTGTATCGAAACGAACCAATACGATATCTTTTGTAAGCTTTTTTAATTCTTCGATCATATCCGATGCATCTTTTTCTTTTAATACAGAAAAATAAATCGTCCCATCAAATGATTGAAGTTCATTTACCAAAGCTTTGATACCTGGAACATTGTGCGCTCCATCCACTAAAACATATGGATCCTCTCTTAGCACACTAAATCGTCCTAACCAGTTAAAATTATCCAGCACTTCCTGAATATGCTTGCTGCTAATGGAGTAACCTAGTACAAATAAAGTTTCCAAGGCTAAAATCATATTGTCAATTTGATATTCTGGGATCTTCGCAAAATAATCAACACCGTTGTATACGATCTTATATCCATCTTTTGTCTTGGAGATATCAGACAAAGACACAAATCCTAACATGACATTTAAATAATCGGCAACAAGTTCCATTACTTTTTGACAGGCAGGATCCTTCTCTGTCGTTAATGCAATCGCATTCGGCTTAAAAATGCCGGATTTTTCATAAGCTATTTGTTCTAAGGTATCCCCTAAGAACTCTTGATGATCTAAACCTACATTCGTAATCAAAGTGGCCATATAGTCTAGTGAAGTTGTCGCATCAAGCCTTCCACCAAGCCCAACTTCTATGATGGCAACATCTACATTTTGTTCAATAAAGTATACTAAAGCCATCCAAAGATCAATTTCAAACATCGTTAACTGTTTTTCTTCAAAGAATGTATCCCAAGTATCATAAATCCTTTCCCAATCCTCTAATGAGATATCCTTTGAATCAATTTGTATCCTCTCCATATGAGACACTAAATGAGGTGAAGTAAACATACCCGTTTTATAGCTTTCACTTTGTAAAAACATAGAAAGCCACTTACAAGTGCTTCCTTTCCCATTTGTCCCTGCAACTTGAATCTTTTTTAAGCTTTTGTGTTCCGGTAGATATTCATCCAGCCATTTTCTAAAAAGAACCAAATCGTGATTCTTCCCTTTTTTGTTTTCCATTTTTTTAATTTTATCTTGTACATTCATAGTGGTATTATATCATTAGTCAAACAGAAATGAGGAATAATTATGATCATGAATAACGATTGGGACGCTCTATTTGATCAGGAGATCCAAAAAGAATATCTATTGAACCTTCGATATTTCTTAGCTCGTGAATATAAGACAAAAGAGATCTTCCCGGCAAAAGAAAATATCTTTGCGGCATTTAAGACGACTTCTCTAAAAGATACAAAAGTTGTCATTTTAGGACAAGATCCCTATCACAATGTTGGACAGGCACAAGGATATGCCTTCTCTGTGCCATCCGATTTTCCTTTACCACCATCATTAAAAAATATTTATAAAGAATTGGAAAACGAATATCATGTACCGGTTCATAGAAGCGGTGATCTTACCGACTGGGCAAGACAAGGCGTGCTATTGATGAATACAGTATTGACCGTTGAAGCTCATAAAGCTTTTTCTCATAGTAAGATGGGATGGCAAAACTTTACAAACGAAGCTTTGCGATGGATCAATAAAAAAGATGGACCTGTAGTCTTCATGCTATGGGGAAACAGCGCGATCAATGCTAAAAAGTTTCTAGACAACCCAAAACATCTTGTACTAACATGTGCCCATCCATCTCCATTAAGCGCTTCAAGAGGATTCTTTGGTTGTAATCACTTTAAATTAGCCAACGAATACTTAGAAAGTTATGGAGAAACCCCAATCAAATGGATCTAAACCAACTTTAATCAATATTTTTATAAAACAGATTATTTATCACAAACAAGAACCCAAACACAAGATTGATCAAACCATATTCCATCCATGACCATTGCTGTTTGGAAAATCTGGAGGCATATGTCAACATTGGATTGGCATCTTGTAAATAACCAATATATTGGATCAATCCAAATAACACTAATGCACTTACAAAGATCAGGATTAGTTTTAAGATCATCTCTACGACCTGCATCTTCATAAATACATTCGAATCGACACCCAGCTGGAAAAATACTCTTTGTTTTTCCAGTTTTTCTTTTATCTGCTGCTTTTTAAAATGATATTGCGTAAAGACCATTACACATAAAACAACGAATGAGAGCATGCAGTTCAAAATCAGTTCATCATGCGCTATTTGATAATTTTCTTGTTTGATAAAAACATTATTGGAAAACATCATGTTATTCTCACTGGCAATTTTGGATATATCCGTTTCAATTGGAAGGGTATCCGCTTCTTTATCATAATAAAGCTCAATATGACTAACTGGATCATCCAAGCCAAATACAATATCCGATGCATAAATACGATAAGGAGTATGTAAATCATATTGGAAACTGTTGGATGGTTTGTATTCTCGAATGATTCCCCCTATTTTTACCTTTTTATCTTCTTTATCATAGGAATGAATTGTGATCGTATCTCCTACATGAATCGTATCCTCTTGATAAATCTTATCTGCATCATAGAAAAACTCAGGGTTGGCACTTAACTGGGATCCTAATTCATCTATATAAAAAGTATATTCCGGCAAATAGATGTAAACTGCCTCTCCTTTTAAATACGCTTCTTTATCAAAAGTTCCTTCAGACAGGTTTTCTTCTAGAAAATCTTCCAGTGAATCAACCGGGACATATACCATATCCGGAAAGATCTGTTTATTTAGATTCCAGTCTAGATCAATGATAAACTGATCCAGTCCGGAATCCCATATATCCGAATCTTTCATGCCATTCCATGTTATATAGCTTGTATTGTCATAATAATATGTTTCATATTTTTTCAAATTCTGGTTTGCGGTCAGCTTCTGAACGATTTCTTGATCGATCGAATTGTATCTTTCATGTTTTAGCTAGTAAGCATCTTTAGATTCTTGTGTCATATACACAAGACTACGTGAAGATTCAAGATCTATATCACTTGTTTCATCCCATATATCGGCAATATATTGATTATGTATCTGACTTGCTAGCCCTTGATATAAAAACACCAACAAAACGATCGAAATCATCATCTGGATCAATTCCTGTTTCCAATGAAACCGAAATGAACGAAGCATCATCCTAAATGGTGTTTGTTTCTTATATTTCACTCGAATTGCTTGTTTTACGACCATTTCCTGATCTGAAAACGAATTGATATTTAAAGGAACTTTTCGGATTTGAAGAAAACAAAAGATAATGACAAGTATCAGTGCTGCCAAATAAATCGATAAAGAAATCACGATTGTAATTGGATAAATCGAAAACAAGATACAGCAGATTCCAAATATCATTATAGGCAGGATCAATGCCTTTGATAAAAGTTTTAAGAAATCTTTACACAACATAAATGAGCTGGCTCCTAAAGATTTCAACATTTGAATTTCCTTAGTGTGTTGATTGGTCCAATTATAAAAAGTGTATGTTATCAAAAGTAAAGTATAGATGATCGCAAAGCACGCCAGTATCGTATAAGGAAGATTTTGTCTGGAAAAAGGATCATAGACAAATTCAACCATATCGTTATACACAAAACGATTTCCATTTTTTAGGATAATTTCATCCATTACATCAAAATAATCTTGAAGCGGCAAGATGAACAAATTTGTTTGTTGAAGTGAAAAAGAGTCATCTTCCTGTATAAAGAAATTAACCAAAGAACCTTGATTGATCCAGGTTGCCGAATAATTATCCAGGATACCGCAAAGTCTATATTCTTTTTTAAAGATCTGATCTCCAGACTGGATCGATAAAGAAATCTTTTGATCCAATGTATAATCAATTCCCAGACCATCCAGTATGTAAGCTTCGATGGCAATCTCTTCAGGACTTGAAGGAAGTTTCCCCGTTTTTAATGAAATATTGGAAATCTCGTAAAAGGAATCATCAACAATACCGATATTTCCCGCATATTCATCATTATATTGAACCTGGCCATAGACGCTCATTTTACCAATCGTATCTAACATCTGATGATCATACAACATATTCTCATTTTCTTTTGTCACATCATAAATGGATGCATACCAGGAACCATAGAGATCTTCATTATGTTCTTTTTTGGTTTCAAACACCCTTATCTGCATGAACAATGAAAAAAGGATCAACATCAAAGACGAAAACAACACAACACTAAAACGTATAAACAGCTTTCTATTTTTGGCATAGTATGCAAACTTATGATGTTTCATATCGCTTCACCTGCCCATCTTCCATATAGATCAAGGCATCGGCTCTTTTTGCTAGATCGATATCATGAGTAACCATGATAATCGTTTGTGAATACATGGCCTGGCATTCCTTTAACAGATTCATAACCTGCTTCGTGTTTTCTCTATCTAGATTGCCGGTTGGCTCATCTGCCAGGATAATATCCGGTTTACGAATCACAGCTCTTGCGATCGATACTCTTTGCTGCTCTCCACCAGATAATTCAAAAGGAAATTTATCCACCAATTTATTTAGATCAAGATACTGGATCACTTCATTGACAAATGCTTGATCCACTCTTTCACCATTTAAATCAAATGGCAACATCAGATTTTCCATAACGGTCTGTTCCTGTAAAAGATTAAAGAATTGAAAAATAAAACCAATATGTTCTCTTCGAAAACGAGAAAGTTCTCTTTGATCAAGTTTGGTCAATTCATGATCTTTGACAAGAATGGATCCAGAATCTACCGGAATCAATCCTCCAATCGCATTCAATAAGGTTGACTTTCCACAACCGCTCTTTCCAATGATACAACTAAAAGTAGATGGCATAATTTTTAAAGAGCAATTCTGCAGTGCTTTTGTTGGCGTACTAAGACCATGATACGTCTTATTTACTTCAGTTAATGTTACGATAGGTTTCATGATATCCCTTCTTTCCATCTACATTGTATGCATTAAAAATTACAAAAAGATTACAATCCTATCATTCGCTTTAATTATATAAGACTTTTATTTAAGAATATATGAATCGACCATAAAAAAATGCTGTCATGATGACAGCACTATTTATGTACAAAATATTCCAACACTTTATATCCGTGTTCTTCTAAAGCTTCACAAATCTCTTTTGGATCCAAAGTATCACAGCGAATCACTAGATTTGCCACGCCATTTTCAAAAGAATAAACACCGATATGGGAAATATTGATACCTTTTTCCACGAAAATAGCGGAAAGTTTACCAATCGCTCCTACTTCATCTTTGACAGAAACAGTAATACGTGCACCAACTTCATCCCAGCCCAAGACATTCAAGAAACAACTAAACACATCGTTTTGAGTAAGAATTCCTACAACATCCCCTGTCTGATCCACAACTGGCAAACATCCAATATCACTTTTCAACATTTTAGATGTTGCATATTCCATTAATTCATCTTGATCAACCGATACCACATTTTTGATCATGACTGTTTCCACTGTTGTTTTAGATAAAAGATAATTTAATTCATAAATGCTAAGGCTTGTTGCCTGACTAGTCCCTGAGTTTGAGATCATCCCTTCTGTGATCAATCCTACAAGCTTGCCATTTTCTGTAACTGGAACACGATGAATCTTATTTTGATTCATTAAATCAATAATTTCTGAAATCGTTGTATCCTTTTCTGTACAAATGACATCTTTGGTCATAAAATCTTTAACTTTAAACATTATCTTATCCTCCTAAATAGGCTTTTTGAATCTCTGGTGAATTGATCAATTCTTCACCGGTACCGCTTAATACGATTTTTCCTGTTTCAAGAACATACGCACGATGGGCAATCGATAAAGCCATCTTCGCATTTTGTTCAACCAGTAAAACCGTTGTTCCCTGAGCATTGATTTCTTTAATAATTGAAAAAATTTCTTTTACTAGAATTGGGGCTAAACCCATACTTGGTTCATCCAGTAACATTAACTTTGGCTTGGCCATTAAAGCCCTTCCCATGGCTAACATCTGCTGTTCACCACCAGATAAAGTTGAAGCATCCTGATTGATACGCTGTTCTAAAATAGGGAACTGCTTATACACTTTTTGAAGATCTTCTTCGATGCCTTTTTTATCTTTTCTTAGAAAAGCACCCATCATTAAATTTTCATAAACACTTAATCCAGTAAAGATTCGCCTTCCTTCAGGAACTTGAGTCAAACCAGCTGCTACAATATTTTTAGGATTGGTTTTATAGATAGATTGACCTAGGAATTCAACATCTCCGGAGCTTTTCTTGACGATTCCACTGATCGCCTGCAACATCGTTGTCTTTCCGGCACCATTTGCCCCAATCAATGAAACAATTTCTCCTTCGTTGACATCAATGCTGACACCTTTTAAAGCTTCGATCACACCATAGTGTACATGGAGATCTTTAACTGATAACATTGACATAATTAAATTTCCTCCCCTAAGTACGCCTTGATTACAAATTCATTGTTCTTGATTTCTTCTGGAGATCCATTGGCGATCATCTTTCCATAATCAAGTACATAAATTCTTTCACAAATGTTCATGACCAAAGACATATCGTGTTCAATCAAGATAACAGTTAATTTATATTTTTCACGAATATGATGAATTAGCTTTGTTAAATCGGCTGTTTCCTGTGGGTTCATACCAGCAGCCGGTTCATCCAAGAATAAGATTTTTGGCTGAATTGCCAGAGCACGGGCAATTTCAAGTCGCCTTTGTTCACCATAAGGTAAATTGGTTGCCATCTCATTGCGTTTTGAATACAAGCCAACTTCCTTTAACAATTCACAGGCTTTTTCTTCGACCCATTTTTCTTCTGAGTAATAAGAAGGAAGTCTTAAGATTGCCGCAATTGTTCCATATCGAACATTCTTGTGCATCGCAACTTTAACGTTTTCTAATACCGTCATTGCCTTGAACAAACGAATGTTCTGGAATGTACGAGAAATCCCATAGCTTGTGATCTTATATGGTTTTAAACCACCAAGCTGGATTTTCTGTCCATCTTCATTTAATTCGATCAAACCACTGCTTGGTTCATATACACCTGTTAAAAGGTTAAACAATGTCGTTTTTCCTGCACCGTTTGGCCCAATCAATCCAATCAATTCCCCTTGATTAATAGTCATGGACACGTTAGAAACAGCACAAAGACCACCAAAGTTTTTTGTCAAATTCTTCACTTCTAGAATTGGTTCCATTATTTATCCCCCTTTCTAGATGCAAAGAGCTTTTTGAAAGACAACTCACGCTGTCCCAAAAGTCCTGTTGGCTTAAAGATCATGATTGCAACTAAGGCAAGACCATAAATGATCATACGGATTTCAGAGAAGTTCGCAAGGACCATATTGATGATACCAATTACAATGGCCGCAATGACACTTGAAGTCATAGAACCCATACCACCAAATACTACCATAACTAGAATATCAATCGATTTATTGAATGTAAACTGGTTAGGTTTGATTACATAGAAATTACATGCATATAAAGCGCCTGCCAAGCTGGCTAATAAAGCACCAATTACAAAAGCGATTACTTTATATTTTGTCGTGTTGATTCCCATAGCTTCACTGGCAATCTCATCTTCACGAATTGAAATACACGCACGACCTGGAGCACTATGCGTAAAATTACAAACGATCATAATTGAAATTACGACACCAATCATCAACAATGGCCAGCTTGTTAACTGAGGAATTCCATTCAATCCTGCTGCTCCATTGGTAATCTTCATATTCTGCACCAAGATACGAATAATTTCGGCAAATCCTAGTGTTGCGATTGCAAGATAGTCACCACGAAGTCTTAAAGTAGGAATGGAAACGATCAACGCAATAAGTGCAGAAATCGCAAATCCAACCAAGATACCAATCATGAATCCCCCAAAATTAGGCATCATCTTAGTAATAATACCAGCAGCATATGCACCAATGCACATAAAACCGGCATGTCCCAATGAGAATTGTCCACAAATTCCAATAACCAAATTCAAAGATACAGCTAGAATAATATTGATACAAATATTATAAAGGGTAATCTGATAATAAGAATTGATGATACCCAAATTCATCAACAAAGAACAAAGCACAAAAGCACCAACCGCCAAAAGCAGCCATGCAATATTTTCTTTTGATAAATATTCTTTTCGCATATCTTACACCTTCTCTTTCACGTTTTTTCCTAAAAGTCCATCTGGCTTTAAGATCAAAACTAAAATCAAGATTACATATACGATCGCATCTTTATATAATGAACTTCCATATGCTGTAACCAGTGTTTCGGCAATACCGATAAATAATCCACCAATCATGGCACCAGGAATGTTTCCAATACCGCCAAATACAGCTGCGATAAAGGCTTTTAGACCTGGTGTCATTCCCATCAATGGGTTAATTGAATTGTAATAAACACCAACCAATACACCTGCAACACCAGCTAGGCAGGATCCTAAAAAGAATGTAAAAGAAATCGTTGTATCGACATTGATACCCATCAATTTAGCTGCATCCTCATCTACACTAACAGCACGCATTGCACGTCCCATCTTTGTCTTATTTACGATATAAGTCAATAACACCATCAAAATGATCGTAATCACAAAGATATAGATCTGCATCATCGTAATACGAACACCACCCAACGAAAATGCGGTATTCTCTAACAAATCTGTTGGAAAGGTTTTAACATCACTTCCAGCAAAATACTGCATTGTATACTCTAATACATAAGAAACACCCATGGCTGTGATCAAAGCCGTGATCCTTGTCGCATGACGTAAAGGCTTGTAGGCAATACGCTCAATTACAACGCCTAATACACCACACAATAACATTGCGATGATCAAAGCAACAAAGAAGTTTAAATGGAAAAACGTTGTTGCATAAAAAGCCGTAAAAGCACCTAACATGTAGATATCACCATGCGCAAAGTTGATCAATTTAATAATTCCATATACCATCGTATACCCTAATGCGATCAAGGCATAGATGCTTCCTAGCGATAATCCATTGATCATCTGCTGTAGAAACTGAATCATAGTCATTCTCCTTCCTTAGCTAAAAAAGTGGAGAAAGTTTGCTTTCTCCACATCATTGTTCCATATACCTTATTCAGCGTTTGGATCAACTTCTACAGGGTTAACCTGTTCACCATTCTGAAGTTCAACAACAAGAACTTTCTTCAAAGGTGTGTGTTCTTCATCAAATGTAAAGCTACCTGTCAAACCAGTAAATTCAATATTTTTGATCGCTTCATTGAAGGCTTCACCTGTTTTTCCAGCCTTTTCCAATGCCTGCAAACCTAAGTTTGTTGCATCATAAGCAAGTACTGAGAACATATCTGGTTCTTCATTATATTCAGCCTTGTAAGCTTCGATAAATGAAGTTAATTCTTCAGAAGCATCAACCGTTGTATAAGCTGTTGTGAAATATACATCATTCAAGTTTTCTACACCTGCAAGTTCTGCAAGTTTAGGTGAATCCATTCCATCTGGCCCTAAGATTGTCTGTGAAATACCAGCATCTCTAGCCTGTTTGATGATCAAACCAGATTCACTATAGTATCCTGGAACATAAAGTACATCAAAATCTTCTTCACTAATTTTTGATAATGCTGCATTGAAATCTGTATCTCCTGAAGAATAACTTTCCTGAGCAACGACTTCACCGCCTAATGCTTCAAATTTACTTACAAAGTCTTCCGCAAGACCTTTTGCGTAATCACTAGTTGCATCTGAATAAACAACCGCTTTTGTCTTACCTAAATTTTCACGGGCAAATACAGCCATCGCACTAGCCTGTGCACTGTCTTCAAAACATACACGCCAAGCATATTCATAAGCGGAACCATCTTCTTTTAACATACCGCCATTTTGTGTAACAGCTGGACTCAATACTGGTGTCTGATTTTCGTCAGCTGCTGGATATGTTGCGATAGAATCACCAGATGTAGCTGGACCTAGCTGCATAACAACTTGATCTTCTGTCATCAATTTTGTCGCAATAGAGTAAGCTTCTCCTGAATCACTCTTATTGTCCATTGATACAGCTTCAGCTTTGTATTTTGCATCTTCGCTTTCGTTATATTGTTTAATTGCTAATTCTGTAGCTTTATTCATAGCCTGACCATAAGTTGCTACATTTCCACTCAACTCATAGTTAAGGCCAATTTTTACTGTATCTCCCTCAGATAATGTGACCGCTTCATTGGCTGCACCACCAGAGCTGCATCCTACTAGCATACTGGCTGCGATCGTACCAGACGCTAAGACTTTCCAAAAGTTGCCTTTCATAATTCATCCCTCCGTAACATGTGTATATCATACTCTTTGTTTGTTTTCTTTGCAAGGATTTTCGAAGATTTTTTGAAAATTTACAGATAAAATGTAAAAGTTTTTCATAAGCGTTTCATTACATTATCGTATATAATGTCGGTGTAGAAAAAGGGGTCAATATTACTATGCAAAGTATCAAAAATATATACAAGATCGGGCCAGGGCCAAGCAGCTCCCATACCTTTGGTCCAATGAAGGCATCTTCTTATATGCTGGAAAAATATCCAGAAGCAGATCGTTTCGATGTTATCTTATATGGTTCATTAGCTTTGACCGGAAAAGGTCATTTAACTGATATGATCATCAAAAAGACATTAAACCCAAAAGAAACAAATATCGAATTCAATCTCAAAGACACATGTAAACATCCAAATACGATGACCATTGAAGCATTCAAGGAAAATCAATCTTTAGGTAAACATCAGTTTGTATCTGTCGGTGGAGGAAAAATCGAAATTGATGGGCAAAAAAATGATGAAGTTGACGATGTATATCCTCATTCCACGATGGATGATATCCAAAACTATTGTAAACAAAGACATCTACGTCTAGATCAATACATCGATATCTTTGAGGGTCCAGAATTTGATGCCTATATGAAAAACATCTTCAAGGCAATGTTAAAATGCGTAAAAACAGGATTAAACAAAACCGGTGTCCTACCAGGAAGCCTGAAATTAGACCGTGTAGCACACGCCTTATTTCAATCAGCCAACAGCTGTGAAGATATTACAGATAAAAACAATCTGTTAGTTTGCAGCTATGCCTATGCAGCCAGTGAACAAAACGCCAGCGGAGGAATGGTCGTAACCGCTCCTACGATGGGAAGCTGTGGTGTGCTTCCAAGTCTTGTCTACCACTTTTATCACGATCTGCATTATCCAAAAGTCACTTTGATCCAAGGCCTTAAAGTTGCTGGATTAATCGGTAATCTAATCCAGACAAATGCTACGATCTCTGGAGCCAAGGCAGGATGCCAGGCTGAAGTCGGTGCTGCCTGCGCTATGGGAAGTGCCATGGTTGCCTATTGTCAGATGCAAGCTAATGAGCAGATCGAATGTGCTGCTGAAATTGGTTTAGAACATCATCTAGGTCTAACCTGTGATCCAGTTGGCGGATATGTCATGATTCCATGTATCGAAAGAAATGCCGTTGCCGCAACAAGATGTATTGATGCTGCAAGACTTGCTAAATACATCCGAAACGTAAAGAAAAACCGTGTCAGCTTTGACATGGTCGTTAAAACAATGAATCTAACCGGTAAAAAACTTCCAATCGAGCTTAAAGAAAGTGCTCTTGGCGGTTTGGCTGTTGTTGTCCCGGATAAAGTATAAAAGCGCTCCAGAAGCGCTTTTTTTATGAATGAATTATAGTGGAACTATCGCAGAAGCGACATTCCAGAATACTTCAAAGATACTGTTTCTTAACATATACAAAGGAACATCCAAAATTCCCGAGAATAAGACTGCGATAAAAATGAAATAGAAGATCTGTGATCCCTGGATAAAACGATAATATTGATCATCTGGCAAAAAGGAGAACAAGATCTTTGAACCATCCAGCGGTGGTATTGGAATCAAGTTAAAGATCCCAAACGCAATAGAGATACTTGATGTACCAATTAAACATGAGGCAACAAAATCACCTATTGTAGTTCCTAATAAAAAACCAGGAGCAAATTTTACCAGCAGCATATAGATAACCAAAACCAAAAAAGCTAAGATAAAGTTTGCCAAAGGGCCGGCAAAGCTTGTCCAAATAATTCCCGTTTTTTGATCTTTATAATATCTTGAATCAATAGGTACCGGTTTGGCCCAACCAAACCCGAAAAACATCAAACAAAGCACCCCTAACCAGTCAATATGCCTAAAAGGATTTAAACTTAAACGTCCTTCTAACTTCGCTGTTGGATCACCCATCCAATATGATACAAGAGCATGTGCCATTTCATGCACTGACATAGCCAGGACAACCGCAACGATACGAACAAGGATCGAAGTTATATCAAATCTAAGCATACTATACGTTAAATCTGAAGTGCATTACATCGCCATCCTGCACGACATAATCCTTTCCTTCTAAACGAAGTCTACCGGCTTCTTTGATGGCATGTTCACTTTCTAATTCATCAATATCTTCAAATCGGTATACTTCTGCACGAATAAATCCTTTTTTGAAATCGGTATGAATAACTCCCGCACAATCTGGAGCTTTCATGCCTTTTTTAAATGTCCAGGCACGACATTCATCTTCTCCAGCCGTTAAGAATGTACAAAGATTTAATACAGAATAGGCTTTTTGGATCAATAGATCAAGACCACTTGAATCCACACCAAGTTCATTTAAGAATGCGGTCTTTTCCTCTTTATCCAATTCCGATAATTCTTCTTCCATTTTGGCACATAACGCAACAACTTCATTATTCTGTGAACTTGCATATTCTACCAACTGGTTATAATACGCATTGGCTGATGGATCCATGACACCTTCTTCATCCAAATTGGCAACATAGATCATCGGTTTTGCTGTCAACAAATTATACCCTTTCAAAATGATGGCTTCATCTTCATCCACTTCTAATACACGTGCTGGTTTACCTTCTTCCAACAATGGTTTTAAACGATTCAACAAAGCCATCTCGGCAACTGCATCTTTATCTTTCGTTGTTTTCGATTTCTTTTCAATCTTTCCAATACGATTTTCAACTGTCTGTAAGTCCGCTAAATTCAATTCAAGATTGATGATTTCCGCATCACGAACAGGATCCACACTGTTTTCAACATGAGTGATATTCGCATCATCAAAACAACGAACCACATGACAGATCGCATCTGTTAATCGAATATTTGATAAGAACTGGTTCCCCAATCCTTCTCCTTTGCTGGCACCTTTTACAAGACCGGCAATATCTGTAAATTCAAATGTAGTATAAATCGTTTTTTTAGGATGAAAGATCTCAACAAGACGATCGATCCTTGCATCCGGCACTTCTACGACACCCACATTGGGTTGAATTGTCGCAAAGGGATAATTTGCGGCTTCTACCTGACTTTTTGTAATAGCGTTAAACAGAGTAGATTTCCCAACGTTAGGAAGACCTACGATTCCAGCAGTTAATGGCATATTTCTAACTTCCTTTCACTTCTTCATGAACGACTACTTTTTTCATCTTCTTTTCAAACTTTTGCCTAGGCATCAAAACACTTGCTCCACAACCTAAACATTTGATTCGAATATCCGCACCCATACGAATGATCTTCCATTGTTTTGATTTATGGCAAGGATGTTCTTTTTTCATCTCAACGATGTCATTTAGACCATATTCTTTTTCGTTCATCCATTTTTCCTTTCTTTATTGTGATATGACTCCAATGTATTTTCTAACAACATACATACAGTCATTGGACCTACTCCTTTAGGAACAGGCGAGATAGCTTTCACTTTATCACAAACATCATCAAAGTCAACATCTCCACAAAGTTTTCCATTCTCCATTCGATTGATTCCAACATCGATTACAACGGCTCCGTCCTTAACCCAATCAGATTTGACCATTTTTGGCTGTCCAATAGCTGCAACTAGTATGTCCGCTTTCGATGTGATGGTTTTAATATCTTTTGTCTTTGAATGCACTATTGTCATCGTTGCATTTTTATTTTGCAATAACAAAGCCAGCGGTTTTCCTACAAGGTTGCTTCGTCCTAATACAACAGCATTCATACCAGAAAGATCATCTAAACCAATGCTTTCTAACATCGCCATTACTCCTTTAGGCGTACATGGAATAAAACCACTTCGATTTGTCAATAAAGCACCTGCATTTACCGGATGTAAACCATCCACATCTTTTAAAGGACTGATCTTATCAATAACAGCCTGCTCATTTAAATGTTTTGGCAAAGGAAGCTGAACAAGGATCCCATCTACCGTATCATCTTCATTTTGCTGCTGCACGACATTCTCTAATTCCTGCTGTGAAATATCTTCTGGCAGCACGATCGTCTTGTTTTCCATTCCAATGGATAGACAAGCTTTTTCTTTGGAACGCACATAAGACTGGCTTGCCGGGTTGTTTCCTACTAAAATTACCGTCAGCAAAGGAAGTCGTTTATTTTCCTTTTTTAATATTTCGATTTCTGCTTTCATCTTCTCTTTAAAAGAAACTGCAAGTTCATTACCATAAATAATCATCCAAATAACTCCTTACTATCCAAAACGATCGTAACCGGTCCATCATTTAACAATTCAATTTTCATATCTGCACCAAAAACACCCGTTTCAACATGTACTTCTTTTTTTAGCTCTTGATTAAAATAATCATATAAAGGTATCGCAACATCTGGTTTTGCTGCATCAATAAAGCTTGGGCGATTTCCTTTCTTCGCATTTGCATATAAAGTAAATTGACTAATTGATAAAACAGAACCAGAAATATCTTTTAGAGATAAGTTCATCTTTCCTTGTTCATCCGAGAAGACACGAAGCTTGACAATTTTTTGGACCATCTTATTCACAATTTCAGATGTATCTTCCTGACAAAAGCCAACCAATGCTAAATAACCATCTTCGATCTTTCCTGTAACAGTTTCATCAATTGTACAAGATGCATGACGTACTCTTTGTAAAACAACTCGCATTATTTTTCCTCCAATAGGCAAACAGCCATAGAGAGAATTCCTTCTTCATTTCCTACAAAGCCAAGTTTTTCTCCACGAGTTGCCTTAATTGATATCTTATCTACATTACAATGCAGAATCGATGCGATATTTTCTCGCATTTTTTGAATATAAGGTGCCATCTTAGGCTTTTCAGCCAATATAGTTGAATCAATATTACCAATCTTATAGCCCTTTTCATCCATTAAGTGATATACATGTTCCAACAATATCATGCTTGAAACACCTTTATACTTTGGATCTGTATCTGGAAAATGTTTTCCCAGATCGCCTAAAGCTAAAGCACCTAGGACACTTTCCATGATCGCATGGGTCAAAACATCCGCATCGGAATGACCCAACAAACCTTTTTCATGTTCGATCTTAACTCCACCTAGTATTAAATCTCTTCCATTACATAGCTGGTGGATATCCACTGCCTGCCCTATACGCATATCTTTACTCCCAAACGACTTTAGATGTACGTGGTTTTCTTGGTGCTATTTCACCATCAGAATAGCCTAGAATACAATTACCAATTCCTTCATATTCTTCCAAGCCCCATTTTTTCAACAACTCTTTTCCCTCTTCGGTTTCAAACACTTCTTTAGCACGATGAATCCAACAACTGGACACTCCCAAAGAATTGGCTGCCAACATCAAATTCTCCATAGCCAAAGAACCATCGTAAACATGTGTACGCACATCTTTTTTCCCGAATACAATAATCACACAATCCGCATGATAAAAAGGATCTGTATCCGCCTGCATAATAGATGCATTTAATTTAGAGATCGTATTCATCATTTTCTTATCTTGAACAACGACAAAAGCATATGCCTGACGATTCATACCACTCGGCGCCATTTGTCCTGCCGCTACGATTTTTTCTAATACGTCTTTGGGAACTCTTTGTTCCTTGTAGGATTTACAACTTCTTCTTTCTATGATATTTTCATATGCTTGATTCATAACTTCTCTCCTTTAAAAAAAGCCTGACTATAAAGTCAAGCTTAACGACATACTTGGATAAACTGTGGAGCACCACCTGGAATGTATACAGACTCAATTACTGTACGTCCATTGTAGTTTCCATGCACGGCTAAACCGTTTCCAATATAGATAGCGATATGATCGACACCACGTCCTCCGTTATTATAGTAAATCAAGTTACCTGGCTGAGGATCATTTGTATAATATCCATACATACCAGCATATTCATCTGGCCATAACTGGTAGGCATCTGATACACCAGCTAATGCAAGAGCCTGTTGAACAACCTGTGTACACCATTGTCCATCTGTAACCCCTACTAACGTCTGCGCTGCAGCAGCAATACGTGCGTTTAAATCGGCATAAGGATTTGTTGGTGTAGTTGGTTCCGCTGGTGTTTCTGGAACAGTTGGTTCTTCTGGTGTAGTAGGAGTTTCTGGAGTACTTGGAGTCTCAGGTTCAACTGGTGTAGTTGGTTCAGCTGGAGTTTCCGGCGTACTAGGTTCTTCTACTGGAGTTGATGGTTCTGCAGGAGTTTCTGGTTCAACTGGTGTTGTCGGTTCTTCTGCTGGAACTTCCTCAACTGGTGTTGTAGGCTCTGCTGGAACTTCTTCAGCAGGAGTCTGTGTTTCTGTAGTATTATCCACTGGAGTTTCAACAACTTCCTGTGTATTCTTCTCTTCTTCTTGTTTCTGTACTTCTTTTACAACGGCTTCTTTTGCAACATTAGCTACTGTTTCCTGAACATCCCCCGAAATGTTAGAAGAAACACTAGCAACTACCGCTTTCTGTGTAGTTTCTTTTTCAATTGTTCCGTCATCTTCAGAGAAATAATAACTCTTTCCTTCGATTTCTTCCCAACCTTTTGCTACGGTAGCGTCTTCTTTAATATACTTATCGCCATGCCATCCTGGTTCTGTTTCCATTGCATATACAGTTGCAACAACTGGGAAACAAGATGCTACACAAAGTACGGCTGCTACTTTTTTACCATTGTTTTCAACATAATTCATAGCTATTCCCCCTATTTATATCCGATGATTCAAAAATACTTTAACACAAAAAAAAAGTACATTCAACCTTTAAAAGAAAGATTGTTTGTACTTTTTATGAAAATCCTTTTAAAAATTATTTAGTTTTTTCAATAATATCGATAAAGCTTGCTTCCTTTAAACTAGCTCCGCCAATCAATGCACCATCGATATCTGGGCAAGCCATGTATTCAACGATGTTTTCTGGTTTAACACTTCCACCGTACTGAACACGTACGTTTTCAGCAGCTTCTTCACCATACATAACTTTTACCTGATCACGAACGATAGCACAGCATTTCTGAGCATCTTCTTTTGTAGCTGATTTACCAGTACCAATAGCCCAGATTGGTTCATAAGCAATAACCATGCTTCCTACGCATTTAGCGCAAAGGTCTGCCAATGATCCAGTTAACTGATCACGGATAACTTTTTCTGTTTCACCTGCATCGTACTGAGCTTCTGTTTCACCGATACAAAGAATTGGTGTGATACCAGCCTTTAATAGGCGTTTAGCTTTTTTGTTAACTGTTTCATCAGTATCACCAAACATCTGACGACGTTCAGAATGACCGATAATGCAGTATTTAATTCCGATTTCTTCTAGCATAGGAACGCTTACTTCACCCGTGAATGCTCCTGAATCTTCCCAATGGCAGTTTTCAGCAGCAACGATCAAGTTTTTAGCATTGTCCTGAGCTGTTCTTAAATCTGTAAATGGACATCCAATTCCATAAGTAGCGTTTTCGCTTGCAGCAACTGCATCAACAGCTTCAAAGAAAGCTTTTGTTTCTGCGTTGTTTTTATTCATTTTCCAGTTTCCAACAATAATTGGTTTTCTCATAATTCGTTATCTCCTTATTTCTCGCTGATGATTGCGATACCAGGTAATGTCTTACCTTCCATATACTCTAATGAAGCTCCTCCTCCAGTTGATACGTGAGAGAACTTATCAGCATATCCTAATTGTTTAGCAGCAGCAGCTGAATCACCACCACCGATTACAGTGATTGCATCAGGAAGTTCTGAAATAGCCTGGCAAACCAATTCAGTACCTTTTGCGAATTTCTTCATTTCGAATACACCCATTGGGCCATTCCATACAACTGTTTTAGCACCAGCTAATGTTTCTTTGAACAATTCAACAGAAGCAGGACCGATATCTAGACCCATCCATCCTTCAGGAATTTCACCAGATTTGCAAACCTGAGTGTTAGCTTCTTCGCTGAATGCATCTGCGCAAACATTGTCTACAGGCAATACTAATTTATCGCCAGCTTTTTCTAAGTATTCTTTTGCAAGATCTAATTTGTCATCTTCTACCAATGATGTACCGATTGATCCGCCTTTAGCTTTCATGAATGTATAAGCCATTCCACCACCAATGATAACTTTATCAGCTTTCTTCAACAAGTTATCGATAACATCGATCTTGCTGGAAACTTTTGAACCACCGATGATCGCAACAAATGGATGAGCTGGTTCATCAACAGCTTTTCCTAACATTGTTACTTCTTTTTCTACCAAGAAGCCAAGACCGTTTTCTTTGATATTTGTTGGGATACCAACTGTAGAAGCATGAGCACGGTGTACTGAACCAAATGCATCTTCTACGAATACTTCACCAAGGCTAGCCCAGTAAGCACCTAATTCAGGATCGTTTTTGCTTTCACCTTTTTCATAACGTGTATTCTGCATTAAAACGATTTCACCTTCATTTAATGCGTTAACTGCTTCTTCCAATTCTGGCCCACGTGTAACAGGGCAGAAAGAAACTTTTGTTTCAGGAAGTAATTCCTGTAAACGTACAGCTACACATTCCAAGTTGTTTTTAGCTTTGTCTTCTTCTGTCTTTACTTTTCCAAGGTGAGACATAAGAACAACTTTCGCCTTATTTTCAACCAAGTATTTAATTGTTGGCAACGCCATAACAATACGGTTGTCATCTGTAATTACTCCGTCTTTTCTAGGTACGTTAAAATCGCAACGTACAATGACCTTTTTACCGGCAACATCAAGGTCTTTTACAGTTCTTTTAGCCATTTAAATTCCTCCTATTGTTTTTTTACGCACATTTATTATAACACTACACATTTTTATTGACTAGTTTTTCACAAGCAATTTTATCAAAGTTTAACACTTATCTTTATATATTTTATCAATATTAAAACGAGCATCCATCAATGCTCGCCAAGAGTTGTATGATTTGATTTTTTAAACTGAACCCATTCTCTTCTCGAAACATGAAAACTATGACCATTTATCAGTTTTATTTCATGTCTAGCATGATCGATCGCAATGATCTTATCTTTATTTACGATACAGTTACGATTGATACGCCAAAATCGAGAAGATAGAATATTTTTAAGTTCAATCAAAGTACGATAAGAAAGTCGAATTCTTTTTTCATGATCTAATTCAAGATACATAAATCCATCCTCCAAATAACAATACATCATCTTATATTCAGGAACTCGCACCAATTGACGCTCGCTCTTTAACTCATAAATCTTATGTATCTGCATTAAATTCCTTATTTTTTGTAACTTTATATAGATCTTGTCTTCAATTTGATTCTTTAATACATATCCAAGAACATTCACACCATAGGCATCTTCCATATAATTACGGTTCATTGCCAGATAAATGATATACGTAAAAGGCTGTGGATGTGAATTTATACATTTTAGACCTTTTAAACCTATCGTATCAATATCGGCCAATAAAGCATCATGATAACGACCACAATTTTGATATCCATTTAAATCTTCATATACATCTATATCGGCAATCGAATACTCTTTCTCAATAACTCGTAATAGTTTTTTCAAAAATACAAAATGATCACACACAATAGCTAACTTCATATTTTCCCCTTAGTTGTTTTTAAATACTGTAGTGAAAATATTATATAGCCGCAAGCTCTTTTTCACAAGAACATTATTTCATAGTACTGTGAAGTTTTTTTATATTAAAAAACAGGCAATGCCTGTTATTTATGATAGTTACGATTATTATTGATCATAAAAGCTCGATAAATCTGTTCCAAGATCAAAACACGAGTCATTAGATGCGTAAATGTTAGATCCGATAGCTTCCATCTTAGATTAGCTCTTTGTACCAGACTTGTCGAAGGACCTAAAGATCCCGCAATTACAAACACGATGTTTGACTGCGTGCTCATCAAAAAATCCAGTTTTTGTGCAAAGCTTTCACTTGTGAACATTTCACCATGTAAATCTAATAAAACAACAAAATCATTGACCTTAACTTTTTCCAGCACTCTGGAAGCTTCTTTATCTTTTATGATCTGCATCTCTTTTTCGCGCTCAGCATGTTCATTGGATTCGTCTTTTACTTCGATCACTTCACATTTACAAAAAGCTGACAATCTTTTTAAATATTCAGCTTCCTGTAATTTCAGGGCTTTATCCTTGTTCTTGCCAATGGCAATGATCTTGATCAAAATGTTGCCTCCGCTGGATGATCCTGAGTAAGTTTTAATACTTCTTCTCTTATCTTTTTAGCAAACTCTTCATCTTTTGATTTTAAGACTTGTATCATAAGATCTGTCACTTTTTCAAATTCTTTTTCTTTAAATCCTCTTGTAGTCATAGCCGCCGCACCTAAACGAATTCCAGATGTGACAAATGGTTTTTGTGTATCATATGGAATCGTGTTTTTGTTGCAGGTGATTCCAGCAAGATCTAACAATCTTTCCGCTTCTTTTCCTGTCATGCCAATACTGCCTAATACATCCACCAGTAACAAGTGATTATCACTGCCACCTGAAACTAGACGGAAACCAGCTTCTTTAAATCCTTTGCACATCACCTGCACATTTTTTAGAGTCTGTTCCATATATGATTTGAATTCAGGTTGGCTTGCCTCATATAAACAGACACCTTTAGCTGCGATCACATGTTCTAAAGGACCTCCCTGCATTCCCGGAAATACTTTTGAATCCAATTTTTTGGCAAACTCTTCTTTGCAGAAAACCATACCTCCACGCGGACCTCGAAGAGTCTTATGAGTCGTCGTTGTCACAAAATCAGCATATGGAATTGGGCTTGGATGAAGACCTGTTGCCACCAAACCTGCAATATGCGCCATATCCACCATTAAATAAGCATTCACTTTCTTGGCAATCTCACTAAACCTTTTAAAATCGATGATTCTAGGATAAGCACTTGCCCCAGCTACGATTAACTTAGGTTGTGTTTTAATTGCCAATTCTTCAAGCGCGTCATAATCGATCAATTCTGTTTCAGGATCTACATTATATGCGACAAACTTATAAAGCGTTCCTGAAAAGTTCAAAGGATGTCCATGTGTTAAATGCCCACCGGCAGCCAGATCCATCCCCAGCACAACATCCCCTGGTTGCAACAAGGTATTATAAACAGCCATATTAGCCTGTGAACCTGAATGAGGCTGTACATTGGCATGCTCTGCCTTAAATAGTTCTTTAGCACGCTGGCGTGTCAAATCTTCAGCCTGATCCACATAAACACATCCACCATAATATCTTTTGCCTGGATACCCTTCTGCGTATTTGTTGGTCAAAACACTTCCCTGTGCTTCTCTTACTTCTTTTGAAACAAAATTTTCACTGGCAATCAGCTCTACATTTTGTTTTTGTCTTTTTGCTTCCTTATCTATAATAGAAAACATTGCTGTATCTCTCATGCTTTTTCCTCCTGTTTTCTAGTATTCTATCACTTCAAGGTCATTTGACAAAGAAGGATCTTCTGCAAGTTGTTCAAGAACATTACCCTGCAGATCACTTAAATACCATGTTCCATCTTGATTCAGCCCTAAATAATACGTTGTTGTCTCTTCTTTTCTTTGAACCAATACAACATCATTGTATTCTAGATTTACACTGGTCTTTGTTTTAGTATCATAAGATAGATATCCTTGATCATTATGAATAACTATATAATTAGACATTGTATAGATCACATCATCAATATTTTCAATAACCACATGATCATTTTCATCAATCAGTGATCCATCTTTGATCGTAAATCCATTTAAGAATGGTTCATTCAACTGATTCATAGTTTTATCTGTGTCGATATCCAATGGCTCTACTTGTTTTGTATCATCTGGCTCACTATCCCCTTCAATATTTTGCATAAAAAGTGTTAAAGCACCAGATACCGCAATAACTACAATAATAAAGATTGCTCGATAAACTTTTGATTGTTTTGAAGATACAAGATATGCATTTTGAAACTTCTGCACTTTCTTTTTAGCCTGAATAAATCCATGCTCATCCAGCAGTTTCAACATAACTTGAAACTCTTCATAAGTTCCAATGAATGTTTTTTTGATCAAGGCCTTCTCTAATTTTCCACAAAATATCGGATCGCTTTTATATGTTTGTACCAGTGAATTTTCAAATAAATCTTTCAACGTTGTTGCATCGATCTTTTTTGGCAGGCTTGAAACGATGTTTTCCACAACATATTGATTATTATCAGTCTTGTTTGTTTCTTTGGTTTCCTGAAATAATTCCTTGCTTCTTGGAATTAGAGGAACATTTGATTCAATTGGATCTACATCAAACTCTAAATGTGTTTCCGGCTTGATTTCAGGTTCAACCTTTACCGATTCTTCTTGATGAACCGGATTGCCTTTAGCGTATTCCAAAGCTTTTTGATACGCTTCCTGTAATTGTTCGAACTGTTCTGGGTGGATTTCTGGATGATATACTTTTGCCATTTTCGCATAGGCTTTTTTGATTTCTTTCTTGTTTTGTGTTGGTTCAATTCCTAAAATTGTCCAAATTGTCATGATAACATACCTTCATTTTCATCTTCTTCATTCTTAAAAATGTCCATGTTTTCATAAATACGATTTAGATCATAACGATCCAGCAAATGATCCATTTCTTCTATCAATAAAGCCTTCTTTTTGATATTATTCGTATTTCTTTCATACAATTTGATAAAGCGCAAAACCATATCACGAAGCCAGTCCTGACCTTGGGCATCCATTTCCATATATATACGTTTAGCTTTTTCTAAGACCATTTCGTATTCTGAATTTTTATTCAGCTGTAAAGATACATTCTTGATTGAATCTAACTGTTTGGTTGAAGTTACCTTCTCAAAATCACTGCTCTGCCCAACTTGAAAAATATATATTTCATTTGTGGACAAGATATGGATCTCCACATACAACATCGAATTGATATCATAAGTATACGTTAGAGCAAACTGTTCATGTACCTGATGGTTTATTGGAATATCAATGCTTGTTTTTCCTAACTGCAAATTATCCTTGGCATACATGGATTCTCCCTGAAACATTTCAACGTCCAGCTTCTTTTGACCAAGCCTAGCTGTCTGCAGCATGACCGTTTTACTACAAGGAAGCACACTGTTTCTTTCAATGATTACTTTCGATAACAGTTTGTCAGGCTCAACATCATTGATCACTGCCGTAGATAACGAGAATGGGCAAATATCGGTCACGACCATATCTTTGATGCTCTCGCTGCGTTGTTTGATTCCTATATATTTGCCTAACCCCATTGCGACAAGCTGATCAAAGTCACGTGTCTGCTCAATAGGAATACTCAATAAATCAGATAAATACTCCTGCACCAGTGGCATTTTAGAAGAACCGCCAACCAAGATCAAGCTATCTAGTTCATCCGCTGTAAAGCCACTGTCCTTTACTGCTTTTGCGATCACGATCTTGGCATTTTCTAGAATCGGCAAACATATTTCTTTTAGTTTTTCCTTAGTAAAAGTATATTCATACATTTTATCTTTTATTGATAATTTCATTATGGCTAGATCATGATCTGATAAATAAATCTTGCAACGCTCAGCTGCCATCATCAAGCTTGCCTTGATAGAATCATTCAATTTTTCAAAAACAAGATTATTTTTGGCACAGAAATAATATGCGATTGCACGATCAAAATCACTGCCCCCTAGATGATTATTGCCACAAATTGAAGTGATGCTGACGACATTTTCAAAACAATCAACAACCGATACATCCAAAGTTCCACCACCAAAATCATATACAACAAAGGTTTCATAGTCCGGCATATCGTGACAGGCAATAGCGGCAGCGCTTGGTTCATTGATCAAACGATCCAATTTGATTCCTAAAATACTTCCAATTTCTTTTGTCGCCTTTCTTTGGCGCGCATTGAAATACGCTGGAACACTGACAATAACTTCTTCCACTTTCTCATTTAAATATACTTCAGCATCATATATCAATTGTTTTACCACAAAACTTGAAAGTTGTGATGGAGTAAATTTTTTATTATCTAATTCATAAAGCTTATTAGTACCCATCGCACGTTTAAAAAGACTGGCTGTATGTGCAGGATCACTGACAAGTCTCTGTCTAGCAATTTTCCCTACGATTACTTCATCATCTTTGATCCAGACAGCACTTGGTGTCAAATATTCATTAAAGGCATTAGGAATTAGTTCCGCTTTATTATTTCTATACGTTACACAAAGACTGTTCGTCGTTCCTAAATCAATTCCTATTACGGCCATAATATTCACTTCCCTTCTTGTTTACGATATAACTAATGATCAAGGCAATTAAAAAGCCGCCTAAAACATCACTTGGATAATGAACGCCTAAATATAGTCTTGAAAACCCAATCAAAGCCGCAATCAACACAAAGATCCAGCTGTATTTTTTGTCCAACTGCCAAAAACAAATCAAAGCAACCGAAAATGCAGCTGACGTATGACCCGATGGAAAAGAATAATCCCAAGGTTTATGTCCTATATAAATCAAAAAATCCACTAAATCATAGGGTCTGGTTCGCATAAAAAGAGGTTTCATAAACACATTAACAACTAACGCACATGCGCAAAATGATACGAACGCTATGATACCGACCTTTCTTGTTTTCTTATTGATCAATAAAACGATGATAAGCAATATCCAAAACCATCCATAATTTGATAAAGAAGTAATAAATGTAAAAAATCTTGTCAGAAAATCATTTCTTAAGTTTTCCTGGATCCAATAGTTGATCGCCAGATCAAGATTTGTTATCCAATTTAATATATTCATATCTCAACTATAACATCATTTAACTTTTAATTACAAATGGCTTTATTTAAAGGCGTCTTTTTACAATTTCCACCATATTTATACTTGTCTTTACTCTATTTCTATTTATTTTAGTATCAAATTAGTATCAACAATACATTTTCTCGTATTTCTCTAAAGCTTCCCGTTTTACCCTGTAAGCTTGGCCTAATGATATATCACATACTAAAGCAACATTAGAAATGCTTTGCCCAAATATGTAATACTCTTTCAAAACGTTTCTTTCTAATGTATCGAACGATTCTAAGCGTTCAATGATCCTATTTTCTAGTTTCTTTTTTTCGAGGTATAGATCTGCTAATTCTGTTTCTAATTCATCTATATACAAAAATTTTTTAAGCGTTGGATCAAGTTCTCTTTGTGTTCTTGGTATATTATCCCAGTTAACACCTTTAACACTGTATAGATCCTCTTTTTTGTATCGTATGCGATCCATTAAAATAAATTGTTCCTCATTCAATGTTTGAAGTTCCTCAAAATCATTCATACAATATGCTCCATTTCCTAAAAAGGGTACTCTTTAACAAGTACCCTTATTACATTCAACTTTGCCTTTTTGCCTTTTGTCGTGCTTTTACTGAATGAAAGAGGGTGTTTTCACCTTCCTTTCTTTTATCCTATATAACCCCCACGACTAGGGTTTTACGCTTCATCTGTAACCGCTTGGTAATAGATAGCGTTTTTCTTGTTATCTAGAATGAATGCGTCATATACGATTCGACCCTCTACAAGATCACCACTAATCCCAGGTGGGTCACTGTGCACCTTATAATCTTCCAATTTGACCGGTGCCACGGTAGCCACCTTATGGCATACCATAAAGCCAAATTGAGCCGGTAAACGCTTGGCCGGTACTTTCACTACTGAAAGACCGTCAACCATAGCAATGACACCCTGTAGGCGCTGTTCCTGTGCCACATCACTGTCTAGTGTGATGTCCGGGCACTGTTTTAACAGTTTGTACGTTGTAGGGGTCACGATCAACACACGCCCCGTATCTGGTGCTTCTGCATTATCTAGAGCTTCACTTGCTTTCAAGATCTCATCATAGATATTGTTTTCGTCCAATGTAATAGCAACCGGTTTATTTCCCGCTCCTGTACACATTTTATTGAATACATAGGTATCTACTTCCGGGATGATTACTTCTCTTTCTTGTCTAGCTAAAGCCGTAGCTCCGGCCAACTGTTGAGCCGTCTCATCATTATCCATTTTATCAATTGCGAATGTAAATGAACGATCCTTAGTAAGCGTGAACTCTTCTGTTGTAGCGTTTAAGCTTGCAATCGTTCCATATCTTGATGAACCCTCTCCTGATCCGGATCTATCATAATCATTCATTGTTGCAGTACTGATTTTATATACTTTGACAGTGTGAGCCCCAGTCCATGTAAAACCCTCATTGGTTACAAGGCTCTTTTTTGATTCTGTTGAAAACATTTCATCAACATAAGGCAAAAACTCGGTAACTAAATTAATAGCCATATTCTTTCACTTCCTATCTGTTTTATTCTTTAGGAGTAAAAGCCTTTTTAATTGGATCACCTCTATAATGGTCTGTGCTTCTTATGATTTTAGGAGTTTTCCCAGCTAAATACGGCTTAATAAATTCCGTTTTTTGCTTGGTAAATACTTCATCCCATAGGGTTGTAACATTTTTATAACTTTCTTCAAAGCTTTCTTTATCATTGATATTCATCAATTTAATAAGATCTGCCGGCAACCCCGCCTCTAAGAGGCGTTCCTTTCCGTCGGCTTTCAACTCTCTTTGTGTTACTTCTCTTTCTCTTCGATCTAAGTCCGATTCAACCGGATTTAAGATCTTCTCAAATTTCTTGTGTTGAATTGCAAGTCGTCTTTTGACAATGCGATCAACATCATCATCCGAATATTTTAGAACTTTTCTAGGATCATCTTGCTCAACACTTTCTACCTTTTCATCTGTAGTGGTAGCCTCTACCTGTTCCGGGTTTTGTTCTTCCTGGTTTCCCGTTTCCAGTTTTTCAAAATCTGACATATAAATGCCTACCTTTCTATGCCTTTTCAATGCGCAAGGCCTAGCGCCATAAGAGGATATCCCTACGCTTGCATTAGCATATAAAAAAGCGTAGGATGAATAAAATTTTTCCCACGCTTGGAGTTGAGCTTACTTTGGCAAATAAGACACCATAAAACCATTTGCCATTGCGGTACTTTATGGCTATATTATACCATTTCTAAATTTTAAAAGCCACCTTATAGGTGACTAGATTTTAATCAAACTTAGCATAGCAATGCTTAAAGCGCTATAAGGTTGTTATCGTACAACCAAGTTAACTCATCCAATGATAGACGACTCCAAACACTAGGTTTATCTTCTGATGCAAGCTCATCATCTAAGGATGCATTTTCTTTAAGGTTATAATAATTGTCAAGATAAGCGTCCATTTCAGCCTTGTTGGTCGGGTCAAAACCTAATTTGGCAATTATATTTTTCAAAGTCATCTTATCACCTCGAATTCTACTCCCAGTTCTCTTAATTGCTCAATTTTAGCAACTATATGATCTTTATGATCTCTACTCGTATCATACAAATATCTGTTCAAAAATTCAAGTTCTTCCCATGATTTTAGGCTTGTTTAGCTGTAATCATACTATTATTATATACCGTTTTCTCGCGCACGCGTACAACCTTAGCATTTCTTAGCCTTTTAAAAAAAAAACGGGCTATTTTTGCCCGTCCTTGAGTTCTATATAGGCTTTCTTATATCGCCCCTCTTCATTGCTAGAGGTTTTCCATTTCTTTATTTGCCCTTTGAAATGCTTTAAAACTATTTCTAATTCTTCTTTATTCTCGTAGCTTACTTTTATCTTAACCATTATCAATACCTCTTTAAAACCATAAACAAATAGCTATAACGCTTGTGATTATTAAACTCATACTGAATAATCCCAGCACTAGGAGCTTACCTAGTGCAAGGATTAATAAATTTACGTTGTAGGATATCTTATTCATAGTGGTGGCCCGTTCTTTCTTCAAACCATTTACAAAAATCTTTGTATGTCGCTTTCTTGTCTGTTGTTGGATCATTGAAAAAGCTTTTTACATTTGTGAAAAATGCGAAATGATTCCGGTCATCTTGATCTTTTTGTGATCTGATCCCGTCCATTCTTCCCATAATATAAACATACATCAACGCAGATATATGCCCTTGTGTTTCTCTGAAATAGTTATACAAGTGATAAATGACTTGCTTTTTTAATCCTGTTGGCCAGTCTTTCTTTTCTACTTCTTCAATTGTTTCATATACCTCTTTCATTATCTTTAAGTTCCAAAAATTTTTCATATTTGTTTAATCCTTTCTATGTTTTGTGGTAGTTTTCTTATACGTAGATAATGTTAGCTTTTGTTAGTGCCAGCTTTCTTTTTATGTACTTTTTTATGCCTATTAGGTGATGGTTTAATTTAATTGAGACGAATAAACATCATTATCAATGTCTATTTCTTTAAACTTAGTTACAAGTATATCCGTTCTAGCACAGGCAACAAAACGTTTGATCTTATCATGCAACTTCTTTTCCTGTTTCTTTGACAAGTCTAATGAACGAATATATATTTCTAGATCCATTGCGCTTTTTTTCGTCTTTTCACTCGGTTTAGGTGCAACTATGATTGCCGTTTCTATATCCTTATTTTCCATTTTTTAGTTCCTTTCTATGTGGTCTGAAAACTCTGAACATCCTGACCACTTGACCACCTTAAACACATTAACCATATAAACGTTATTCGTTGTGGTTAGAGTGTTCAACGTGGTTAGAGTGTTCAACGTGGTTAGAGTGTTCAACGTGGTTAGAGATTTTATATAATGTACCTCTATTTTTCTTTTCTTTAAATATGTATATGTTTTCGCTTTTATACCTTGTTAAGTTGTCAGTTATGAATTTTCCAATATCTTGGGCTCTTTCTTGAATACTAACAGGTAAGCCAATGGAAAAATCTTTTATTTCTTGGGCAGAGCCTTGCCAACCCTCGGGGTTTATTTCTAACAACTTTTTAATGGTTATGGTTATTGGGCTTTCTTCATAGCGCTTTTGCATGATATTTTCGTGCATTTCTGCTTGTGTTCCTATATATTCCCATTTCCAAAAGTCTTGATTGAATCGCAACACAAGTGATTGCTCTGCGATATCTCTACCGGTTACCACTAAAACACCCGTAGGATCTTCACGCTTTTTTTGTATGATCCAGCAAGTATCTAGGCTTCCTAATGTTCCTGTACTCCCGCTTATTTCATTAAATGGATCTTTATCTCTTTGTTTACGGTTATGGTGTATTAAAAGGATACAAATATTAAACTCATCTGCAATCTTTTTTAGTATTGCCATATCCGCATAATCTTTTGAATAACCCGTTTGTGTTCTTTTGGCGTCTTCTCTGATCATTTGGAAAACGTCAATCGTTACCAATTTAACGTCTGTATGCTCTTTAAGAAATGCGCTCAATTGTTCCTCAAAGCCATTCTCTAATGTTTTTATATCGTCCTCGGCGGTTAACAAGTAAAAGTTACTCGGTGCTGGATCATCACGTAAAATCATTTTTAATCGATCCCTTGGCCTACGTTTCGTACTTTCTAGGTCCATATATAAAACGCCGTGCTTTGTTGTTTCTTTTCCTAGAAATGTTTTCCCCTTTGCAATAGATAACCCTAGATCTAGGGCCATGAAAGACTTAAAACACTTGGGCGGGCTTGTCAGCATAGCAATCCCACCATTTGGCAACATATCTTTTACAAGCCATTCAATAGGCGGTATATACATATTCATTAAATCGCTAGCTTTTATGGCTTGCGGTATCGTGAAAGTATCCGCTTCTTTCTTCTCATATGGCATTAAGTTATCAATTGCTGGAAAAACTTCTCTTTCTAGTTCTTGATCTGTTAAAGGCGGGTTGCAATCTGTTTGATTTATTTCACGGATCATATTTTTTAAATGATCTTTATTAATCTTATTACCTTTGAAATTCTGTTGTCCTATGATACTTACAAGATAGCTTGTTCTTCCACCCTCGGATACCATTACAGTGTCAGAGGGCATTTTATTTATGTTATTTTCTTCACGTGGTAGTAGTTTTTCTTTTTTACGATCCCTTAGCCCTAATAGTTTCAATACGCTTTCGTTAGCCTCTGCAATTGGTAGATTATGAACGATAAACTCATATGATTTCCCATTTATTGCCGTAGGTGGTGCGATCACCAAACCGCCCTCGGCTCGTATGTCTACACCTTCTAAAATGCCCGTGCGCGTTTTATATTGGCCTTTTGCCTTAAAGTATAAATGTATGCCCCCGTTGGGCGTTTCGACTTGCCAAGTCTCGGGAAAATAGCCATGTTGCCTTTCCCATTCTTGAATGGATTTTAAGCCGTTGTGCCCGTTCTTGTTGTCAATATCAATCACAACTAACCCGTTAGAACGTACACCTGTTAAAATAGCAATGCCTGGGCGCTTTGTAGCGTATTTATCAAAATAGTTTGCCGTTGTTCCAGCGCTTATTTTTTCTAAATTCTGCCATTTTACAATAGGCCTTTTTTCATTGCCAGCGCTTGGTAAGCACATTAGGCCTTTTTGCGTATACTCTATGGCTTGCTTACGTATCTTATTAAAATCATAAGTCATTCACTCACCCCGCAACGTTCTAAAAAGTATTTTTTTGGTATTCTGCCCGCAACTGTTAAAAAGCCTTTTTCTTTTAACTCATCATTTAGCTTTTTAATGATGTTGTAAGCTTTGGACTGCTTCACGCCTAAAATCTTCATAACGTCCTCGGCCTTGTAATAGTATTCCGTCATACTCTTTACGCTCCTTTCTTTTCTAATAGATCACCCAGCTTCATATCTAAAGCCTTAGCAATCTTCATGCCCGTTTCATATGTGCAAGAACGACCGCAAGCAATTGCGTTGACTGTTGCACGACTTACACCACTTCTATAACTCAAATCTTTTTGTGTCATTCCCTTATCATATAAGGCGATTCTTAAAGTCTTTGCGTTTAGTTTCATGCTTCCTCACCTACTTTCTTTGTCTTTTGACAAATTAATATTATTTGCTTTTGACTAAATTGTCAACATGTTTTTATTTTTTTATTTGCTTTTGACTAAATTTTCTATTATTTTAAATAGGGGGGTATTATGAAGACAGGCGATAAAATAAAAAAAATACGATTAGAAAAAGGAATAAAGCAAAAAGATATTGCAAAAAAAATAGGTGTGGCTCAACCAACATATATCCAATGGGAAAAAGGCACACGAAACCCAAAAAGAGAAACTCTTATAAAAATAGCAACCGCTTTAGATGTTCCAGTTGCTTTACTTTATGATGATTATGTGTTTAAAGATCCTTACGAGGGTATGACAGAAGAAGAGAGACAACGAGAACAAGAAAGAATACAAAAACAATTAGACCTATATATCAAACACTTTGACGATAAAAGAATAAAAAAACAATTTGAAATATTATCTAATAACTTCAATTCAGTCAATGAAGAAGGACAACAAAAAATCATTGACTACTCCAGCGATATAGCAGACAATCCAAAATATAAAAAAGACAAATAAAAAAAGCTCCTCGGTGCGGGCACACCGAAGAGCCAGGAACGTAAAAAGTCTTTTATTATAATCTAACTACTACCACATAGAAAGGATTGTAAAAAGCTTTTTACGTGCCTATTTTATCAGATTTTCTTATAAAATGAAAGGTAGGTACAACACTATGCCAGCTTATTACGATAAAACAACCAAGAAATGGTATTGCAAATTTTATTATATGGATTTCACCAACACCAAAAGGCAGAAACTAAAACGAGGTTTCACATCCAAAAGGGAAGCGTTGGACTATGAAAGAACTTTTTTAGTTAAGTATCAAGCAGACCCTACTATTTTATTTGATGATCTCGTTCTTGCTTATTTAGATCATGCAAAACAGCGTGTAAAAGAGTACACATACACGAAAAAAGAATATATGATAAATTCCCTTGTACGCCCTTATTTTTGCAATTATCCAATTAATAAGATCACCAATAAAGCCATTGAGACATGGCACAATGAACTATTAAAAAAAGAATACTCAAGATCATATATCAAGTTGGTTCATTCTGAACTATCCGCCATTTTTAACTATGCAATCAAATATTATGGATTGTCTAAAAATCCAGCTAGTGAAATTGGATCACCAAAAAAAGGCAAAGAAAAGCAAGCCATGACAATATGGACACCCGCACAATTTAATGAGTTTATAAAAGGAATAAACAACCCCATGTATTTTGCTTTATTCAATACACTTTTTTACACTGGTATGCGTATAGGTGAGGCCTTGGCCTTGACATGGGATGATATCAACTTTGAAGATCATACAATAAGCATAAATAAGACATATAATCGCATAAACAAAAAGGATGTTATAACATCCCCAAAAACAAGGAAAAGCGTGCGATCTATAGCGATTTTCCCATATCTTGAGCAAATATTAGCCGAATATAAAAATGGCTTGTATGGCTCTAAAAACGGCCGAATATTCGATACACAACAAGCAAATGTGAGAGACTTTTTTAAGAGATATCAAAATAGAACTGATCTACCTGTTATGCGTGTTCACGATCTAAGACATTCTCATGCAAGCCTTTTAATAGAGTTAGGTTTTAACCCTGTTGCAATCTCTGAAAGATTAGGCCATGAAAGTGTTAAAATGACATTAGATACTTACAGCCATTTATACCCCAGCAAACAAGAAGAAATAGCGATAAAATTGCAAGAAATAAGCGTTAAAAACGAATTTTAGTATCATTTTAGTATCAAAAACAAAACAAACGCCCTTAAAATACTTTATTTAAAGGCGTTTTTATATTTCTTTTTCATATCTCAACTATACGAAAGATTAATTAAAAAGGCAAAGAAATATTACATTGATTGACGAAACCAAAAAAATTAGCTAGGATTTAGCTATGCCAAAGATACAATTTGATATTGAAAACACTATAGAAATTAAAAAAAGCAAATTCATAACCTATCTTCATCGTACAAGCGATGAAGAAGAGGCAAAAGAATATATTCGTCAAATCAAAAAAATGCATCCTAATGCCACACACCACTGTACCGCAATGATCATCGGTTCTATCATGCGCTCTAACGATGATGGTGAACCAAGTCAAACTGCTGGTCATCCTATGTTAAATGTTTTGATGCAAAAAGAGATGCAAGATATCCTTGTTGTAGTAGTCCGCTATTTTGGTGGCATCAAATTAGGTACTGGCGGATTAGTTAGAGCCTACTCTTCCAGTGTCAGCGAAGCATTGGATAAAAGCGTACTAGTTGAAGAAACAATGTTTGATGAATACGAAATTGAATTCAATTATTCACTTATAGGTAAATTAGATCACTATTTTGCCACACATGGTATCCACATTAGTTTAAAAGATTATGCCGAAAATGTAATCTATCATTATTTAAGTACAGAAGATATTTCCAAAGATTTAAAAGAAATCTCGGGTGGAGTGATTGAACCTAAATGGATCAACAAACAATCTATGGAAAAAGTCATTTAGCCAAGATATTCCTATGTTATACTTTAAGAGGTGATCAACATGAATCTATTCTTTTATTTTATTGTCATATTGATAATTTTTATCTTGATTGGATATATTCTGCCTTTTTTGGCACCAATCTTACTTTTCTTCTTGGTTTTAGGTGTATTAAGAAGTTTTTTTCAAGGACGCAAACATTATGATGATTATGAAGATAATACATATTATGAAGACATTCACAATCAATCGGACTACACCTATACAAATCCACCAAAACACGATGCAATTGATGTCGAATACACTGAACATGAAGATAATGGAGATGCACAATGATTTGTCAAAACGCAATCGGCTACCATAATGAAATTCAAGAGCTGTTAAAAAAATCAATGTTAAATATGAATGATGCGCAGATTCGGGCATGGATGGAACATGAATTCAAACCCGAAACTATGTTCTGTTATTGGCAGGATGGTCGTTTGACTTCTTGTCTTCAGACCAAACGAAGAATCCTATCTTTCAAACACCAGAAGATCGCTGTTGCAACCATATCCCTTGCAGCTACACTTCCCGATTATCGTCAACGCGATCAGTTTGGACAGTTGTTAGAGGCTTTTTTGGAACAATCCAGTCATAATGAACTCTTAACAATGGTATATACAAATTTTCCTAAACTTTTTGAAAACCGAAGTTTTTCTTGTATATCAAAAACAAAATACTATTGGATCCCTGCCGATAAATGCAATCAGGGAAATGATAAAAACATTCGTTTTTACCATCCAAATATCGATCTCTATCCATTGTATCTTGAATTCATGTCCCACTTTGATGGAAGTATCATTCTTTCAAAAAAAGACTTTGAAGACCAAATACACTATGCAATTGACTGCAAGAAAAAAGTAGCCCTCATGATGCATGGTGAAAAGCCCCATGGTTTTGCGATCTATAAAGTTTTAAACAATCATGTTAAAATTGATGTCCTGGTTTATCTGGATTCCAACGCAATCTTAGATTTATTACGATATTTGGCAATTCGAAACGATGCCATTTCCTTTGTTGTTTCAATGGATGAAAGAATCGAAAAATTATTCCCATTTGATATTCCTCGTAATCAAGGAACGATCTTAGCCCGATTGAACAACTACAAACTATTTTCCAAGTGGACCAAAGAAGATGTTCGTAACGCAAACCAGGCCTTTGAACTTATTCAAGAACCTATGTGGAATCATTTTATCGAATAGTCTTGACTACTATACCCCCCCCCCGAGCTAAAATGAAATCATATCATATTTATTTTCATATAAATATGATATGATTTCTTCAAAAGTGTCTGTTGTTTTACAGACAGGGAGGGTTTTTTTATGATTGAAATCAATCACGTATCAAAAACATTTGGAACTAAAAAAGCAGTTGATGACATCACTGTCACAATTCCTACTGGATGTATAACCGGCTTCATAGGTCCAAATGGGGCTGGCAAAACGACTTCTATCCACATGATGACAGGAGTTTTACAACCTGATACAGGATCAATAAAACTAAATGGAAAAGATATAACTAAGGATCCAATTGAAGTTAAAAGGGAATTCGGTTTGGTTCCTGACAGTCCAGATTTATTTTTGCGTTTATCCGGCCTTGAATATATTAACTTTATGGCCGATCTTTACCATATCGATACAGCAACAAGAAATGCTCGCATAAAAGCTTTAGCCGAACAATTTGAAATTCAAGATGCTTTAAATGATCGTATGTCAAGTTATTCACATGGTATGCGACAAAAAGCTATCTTGATCGCAACTTTGGTCACAGATCCTAATATTTGGATCCTAGATGAACCAATGACTGGTCTAGATCCTGCCAGTTCATACTTGTTAAAAGAAAAAATGAAAGAACACGCCCGCCAGGGAAATACTGTTATTTTTTCAACACATGTCTTAGAAGTTGCAGAAAAATTATGCGACAAAATCATCATTATTGATCACGGAAAGATTCGCTATGATGGTACATTGGAAGCTTTAAAGGCTCAGTATCCTGACAAAGAAAGTTTGGAAGATGTTTTCTTAGAGGTTACAAGACATGCATGATTTTATTACTTTAAGCAAGCTATTATTCAAATCAAATTATAAGCTTGATCTACATTCTAAAAAAGGAAAGCAATCATTAATCGTAGGTTTTGTGGTTTTTCTATGCCTTCTTCCTTCTCTAGGAATGTTTTACATGCTGTTTCATTCTGCATTTTCCACTTTAAATTTAGATCTTTTGATATTACAACTTGGTTTTAGTGTTATTGGATTTTTAGTTTTGTGGATTGCATTGTTCATGTTTCCATCTGTATTTTATTTTTCCAATGACCTTACTCATCTTTTAGTACTACCTGTTTCTCCAACGATGATCATATTTTCCAAATTTATCATCGTTTATATCTCATTATTTTTAACCAGCTTATTAGTTACTGCTCCTATGTTAGCAGCATACATCATGGCCGGAGCAAAGATTTCACAGATATTTATGTTTATATTACAATTACCTTTAATTTCTTTAGCTCCTGCATTTATGGTTGGAATATTCTGGATCATTGTGCTTCGTTTTATACCTTTTTTCCAGAACAAAGATCGTTTTAATCTAATCACAGGTGTAATATCTATCGTTATTGCCGTTGGGATCGGAGCTGCTTCAGGACTTATCAGTGGAACATCTGTCGAAGATCCTGCCGCCTTGATCTCAATGCTTCAAAACAATCCAGAAACTTTATCTTTATTGACCCAGATTTTCTTTAATGTTCCTTTTGCCTCAAAAGCAATTGTTAACTTATCTATTATAGATTTGTTTATTCATATCATTATAGTTATCATTACAGGCGGATTGTTCTACCTATGCTCAAAATACTTATATCTGATTTCTGCAACCAGTGCAAAAGGATCTCCTTCCAAGAAAAAAGCTAAATTAAAAGTCAATCATCAAGCGAATCCTTTTTTCAGTTATTTTAAAACCGACTTCTATAAACTAGTTCGTACGCCTGCCTACTTTTCAAACTGCGTATTATCCGGCTTAGTAGCTCCGATTATCATGGTTGTTGTATTTATGGCATTACCTGATATAGAAGAGGCCAAAGCCGCCTTAGCCCAAATAGATATCGCAAAGCTGATTAACCTACCTCTATATTTATATTTAGGCGGTATGATCGTTGGATTCTTTTTCGGCTCTTTAAATGGAATAAGTGCTACATCATTTTCACGCGAAGGAAAAAACATTCCATTTATGTTGTACATACCTTTAGATTTTTCTAAACAACTGGCTGCTAAAGTATCCTTAGGCATCTTCTTTTCACTCTTATCATGTATCTTATTATTGATACCAGTGCACATGTTGTTACCTTATCCAATCTATTATGATGCTGCCTTTGTGATTGGAGCTTTATTGGCAAGTTTAGTCGTTAATTTTTTAGCACTTTTGATTGATGGAATTCATCCAAAAATCAACTGGGAAGATGAAACAAGTGCTATCAAACAGAACTTGAATGTTGTCTTTGAATTTCTAGCCAGCTGGGCCATCGTGGTCATCCTTTGTGTTCCATTCTTTCTATTCAATATATTTGACTACTTGATTTATTATACGATCTTTGTTTCGATTGTCTTTGTGATACTTATTGTGATCATGTATATCTTTGGACCAAAGATTATCCTACGATCTTTAAAGAAAGGTTCATAGACAAAAAAGCATGTCTTTTAATTGAGACATGCCTTTTTAATGTGTTTCTTTATACTCTTTATAAGTTGTGATTTCAATTGTATTGATCACAGCGGTGATATCTGTATCTTCTAAATCAGCAATTGCATCTACAACATCCATACCAGAAATCACCTGACCAAACACTGTATGAACTTGATCAAGCCATGGTGTTCCACCTACTTCATGATATTTTTCTTCTGCCAAAGTCGGCCATCCATTCAATTCCTGATCCATTGTACTGGCTTGAACGATAAAGAACTGACTGCCATTGGTATCTTCACCGGAATTTGCCATTGAGACAGCTCCTCGAAAATTATAAAGTTCATAGCTAAATTCATCTTCAAAAGGTTCTCCCCAAATACTTTCACCGCCTGATCCCGTTCCCGTTGGATCACCAGTCTGGATCATAAAATCATCAATGACGCGATGAAATGTCACACCATTATAATATCCCTCTTTGGCATGTGTCACAAAATTTTCAACAGCCTTTGGAGCCTGATCTGCAAATAATACAAAATCAATTTCTCCCTGATCTGTATTCATGATTGCGACCTGCATATCATCTGGATATGAATCTTGGAACTGTATCAAAGAATCTAGTTCAGGAATTTGTGTTGTTTCATCGGTTGTATCTTCTGTTTGGGGTTCGCTCTGCGTACTTGAACAACCCACCAAAGCTAAGCTCAATACTAGAGCACTGGCAATTTTTGTATATAATTTCATTTTAATTTCCTTTCTATGTCTTCGATATTTTATCATAGATTGAAAAGATAAAAAAATTATGTTTATATATTTTTTAGACTAGGAGGTTTTATATGTATACAGATAGCCATTGTCATATCACAGAAGATCGATTATATGAAAGAATCGATGAAGTTTTAAAAAACATGCACGAAGTTTCCAACTGCATGATCATGTGTACAAACGAAACAGAATTCAAAAGAGCATTAGCACTTAAAGAAACACACCCTCATTTTAAAATCGCCTTTGGATGGTTCCCTCAAGATGCCAAAGACATTACTGAAAAACATATACAGATCTTACAAAAGGCAATTGATTCAAATCAGATAGATTGTCTAGGTGAAATAGGTTTGGATTATTATTGGGATAAATCATTTATCAATGAACAAAAAGAACTTTTTATCAAACAAATTCAAATGGCAAATCACGCCAATCTTCCTATATCCATCCATATGCGAGAAGCAACTAAAGACTGCCTGGATATCTTAAGAGAACACGCAAAGACCAAGGTCATCTTCCATTGTTTTTCCGGAAGCAAGGAAACTATGAATGAATGTTTAAAAATGGGCGCTTATATATCTTTTGCGGGCCCAATCACTTTTAAAAACAATCGTCAAGGTGTCGAATGCGCAACGCTTTGTCCTCTAGACAAAATCTTAACTGAAACCGACTCCCCTTATTTAACACCGGTTCCTTATCGTGGTAAAACAAATGAACCAAAGTATGTTGAGTTCACGACAAAAAAAATCTGTGAGCTAAAAGAGATCGATGTCGAAACTCTCTGCGCACAGATTTCTAATAATTTTCAATCTTTATTCAAAGAAGCATAATCATTTGGCTTATTGCCTATGATGATCTTATCCTCTTGAATGACGATCGGACGCTTGACTAACATCCCATCTGAAGCCAGCAAATCAATTAACTGCTCCTGGGTGTAAGTCTTGCGTTTTTCTTTTACATTTAATTCTCGATAAAGCATGCCGCTGGTATTGAATAACTTATCAATAGAAATACCTTTATCGATCCAGCCTTGAATTTCTTCTTTTGTTGGATTTTCTTCTTTAATATTTCTATATTCTGCTTCAATTCCTAGATCACAAAGCGCGGCATATGCTTTCTTGCACGTCGTGCATTTTGGATATCCAATAAATAGTGTTTTCATATTATTTTATTCAAAAGCATGTGATAATGCATCAGACATAGAAGAATTATGTTCTACCGCACTAATTACAGCTGCAATCAATGGTGCTACTGAAAGAACAACCATTTCTGGGTATTCCTTTTGTTTTTCTGTCTGATCAATCGTATTCGTACAAATAAATCCAGCAAGTCCGGCATTTTTCAAACGTTCAATTGCAGGACCTGAAAGAATACCATGAGTACAACAAGCGTATACTGCTGTAGCTCCTTTAGCCTTTAACATATCAATACCAGATACCAAAGTACCTGCTGTATCAACCATATCATCAATAATAACTGCTACTTTCCCATTTACATCTCCAAGCAAATTCATCGCAACCGCTACATTTGGTTTAGGACGACGCTTATCAATGATCGCAACTGGTGCATTTAAGCTTTCTGCCAAGTTACGAGCACGTACTGTTCCTCCATGATCTGGAGATACAACAACGATATCTTTTACATCTAGGCCTTCTTTATGTTTAAAGTAATCTGCAATCAATCCTAAAGAAGTAATATCATCAGTAGGAATATCAAAATATCCCTGAATCTGTGTTGCATGAAGATCCATTGTTACAACGCGATTTGCTCCTGCGCTTTCCAATAAATTTGCGACCAATTTAGACGTAATAGGCTGACGAGGTTTTGCCTTACGGTCCTGGCGAGCATATCCATAATAAGGAATAATACAGTTAACGGTTGCAGCACTGGCACGTTTACATGCATCGATACCAATTAACAATTCCATTAAGTTTTCATTTACTGGTTTGTTTGTGCTCTGCACAAAATATACATGCTTTCCTCGTACAGATTCTCCTAATTCAACTAAGATTTCACCATCGGCAAAATGTTTTACGTCACACTTTCCCAATGGTAAATTCAATTCCTTACAAATTTCTTTTGCGAGTCCTACGCTTGATGATAATGCGAATACAATTGTGTTGTTCATGTTTTGTCCTTCCCTCTACTTGTTTTTATATTGTGTACCATAACCTTCTTTGTTGGATTGACGATTTCTTGCGATTCCCATATCGCCATCTTCAACATCATCCGTTATCGTACTGCCGGCTGCTAACAGAGCATTTTCCCCGATCGTAACCGGTGCAATCAAGTTTACATTAGATCCGATGAAAGCCCCATCTTTGATCGTTGTTCTAAACTTGTTCTTGCCATCATAATTTACTGTGACAACGCCACAACCAAAATTAACATTTTTACCAACATCACTATCTCCAACATATGTTAAATGAGCACATTTTGAGCCATCACCAAAATTTGTGTTCTTGAATTCAACAAAGTTACCTATACGACAGTGTTTCCCTATATGAGTATTGTTTCTTAAATGAGACATTGGTCCAATCGTGGTATATTCATCCACGCTTGAATCTTGGATCTTGCTGGAATCAATCGTTACATGATTTTTGATAACAGCATTATTTAAATAAGAACCACCTAAAATTTCAACATGATCTCCAATTACCGTTTTACCTAAAATTTCTACATTTGGATGAATGATTACATCATGTCCAATCTTTACATCTTTACCAATCACTGTGCGCTCTGGATCAACAATCTGAACACCATTGGCCATCCAGCAACGGTTGATCTTATTTCTCATCCATATATATGCTTTATTTAATTCCAGACAGTCATTGATTCCCATTACTTCATCTCGATCTTCAATTGGAAGTCCTTTGATCTTCATTCCTTTTGAGGAAAGAATGGAGACTATATCTGTCAAATAATACTCGTGCTGAGCATTATTTGTTTTTAATTCATTGATGTTTTCAAACAATACATCATTCTTGAAGCAATACATACCTGCATTGATTTCACGAATATTCTTTTGTTCTACTGTACAATCTTTTGCCTCTACAATAGAGATAACATCATTATTTTCATTACGAACGATACGTCCATAATGAGCTCCGTCTTCAAGTACGGCTGTTAATAATGTTCCAGCTGCATCTTCATTTTCTTTAAACAGCCTTTCTAAAGTTTCCGGTTGGATACATGGACCATCTCCATTAATGATCAATGTATCTCCTTTAGCATCTTTCAAACATTGGCATTGCATGACTGCATGTCCTGTTCCTAATTGAGTTTCCTGCATTGCAAATTCTACATCTGGATATGCATCCTTGATCGTCTGTGCCTGATATCCAACCACAACAACGATACGGTCAACATGCACTGCTTTCAATGCATCGATAATATACCCTAACATCGGACGGTCAATGATCGTATGCATCACCTTACTGGCATCTGATTTCATACGAGTTCCTTTGCCCGCCGCTAGTATGATAGCGTTACGCATTTTTTCACCTGGCTTTCTTATACCCTATACTATTCTAACAAAAAATAGCAGTCATTAAAATAACAATCCAAAGAAAATCTTAAACCTAGTCCTCTCCATAATCAGTTATTCCTTCTCCTACATTTGGCACATAATGTGAGTACACCATATCTATACCAAACAACATAAGCAAGAAGACACACATGACGCGTAACATCATTGGTTTTATCTTGGCAATCATATTATCAAATACTGGAGCCAAAACATAAATAAAAGCCATACCGCCTATACCAAATACACAAAGCCCCTCAGCACATATTCTTCCATCTAGATTCAAGAAATATCCACTATAATCCCACCATTTCAACCCGGTATTCATTTCCATGACATAAGAAGTAGTGTATTCCAAAAAACCACATAACACAAAAATCAAAATAAAACAAAGGTATGGTTTATCTCGAAACTTCTTCAATAAAGTTAAAATAAGAATTCCTCCAGAACCATATATTGGAAGCCAAGGGCCATGCATAGCTCCACGATTAACAAACACTCCATCTGTTATCAAATGTAAACTAACTTCCCATAACCATCCAATGCAGGAAAAAATAAAAAACATCAAAATCAACGACCAAATTGTATAATCTCTAGCTGGATCCAGTCGAGAAAGAATAACTCGTTTGTTTTCTTCAGGAATAGTAAATAAGCGTGTAGGATATTGATTCCCTTCTGCCTCTTCCTTGATTGATGCATATTCCAAAGCTTTGTGACTTTCTTTTTGATATTCTCGTTCTGCTTTTCCTTCTTTAAAAAGAATTCCAAAATAATTTGCGAAAAATCCTCTAATTCCCGGTAGCGGTTTAACATTCATATCCTTATTTTTAATTTCTGGATATGCTTCTTTTAAAGTTTCTTCACTAGCTTTAGCATATAAATACATATCGTTTAAACATTCAGAATAAACTAGATTTTCTGCTTTAGCTTTTTCTCTTAAATGAACATATACTTCACAAAATATCATCATTTTATACGGATTGCTAAAGAATGCTGCCGACAATCCAAGCGTACAAGAAGAAAGAAGGGTCCAACCCAACATTGAAACATCTATTTTAAAGCACTCCCATTTATGGCCATTCATCATTTTTCTTGATAACGTGATTGCCTCTAAAGCTCTTATATTTGGATTCTCAGCCACAATAAACGGTACCATCAAGTAGGAATAATGTTTGACAAAAGCACCTACGATTGTCAGCGACCATAAGGTATATAATGCATATCGAACAAACATAATAAAACTTGCTCTTGTCCACCGTTTTACCCTGCTTAAAAACATAAAACGTTCAAATGGTATTTTTTGATATGTTCTAGATTCCAAAAACATTCTTCTTAACACGACAGCATATGTATTTTGAACATAAAACCAAAACATTAAAAAAACAAACAAGCCTAATAGAATCAATAGTAAAACAGCCAAGCTTTCTGAACCGACCATTGAATTGACTGCAGCCACCATAGACAAAAAAATAGACCCTGACGTTATAGAGTTTATCAAAGCTGCAAACACGCCTCTTGATCTTCCAAATGCAGGATTTTTAACAGATGATATTTCTTTTTGTTTTATTTCATCTGCCATTTTTTCACCCGCATCTAAATTGTCATCGAAAATGTCTTGTAATACTTTTGAAGTACTCAAATCTGATGGTAAAGCTGTCATTTCTTCATTAATTGCTTCATTATTTTGCGAAAAGATCCAGCTAAGCGTACCACCAAATTCTGAAGTTATCATTGCTGAAACGAGACATATAGCTACCAAAAATCCAAAATGCTTTTTCATCAGCATTTTAGCTTGTTTTTTAATTTTCTTTCTATCCATGTTCTTCCCTTTCTTATATCTGTCTTTAGATAATAACATAGAGTCGTCCAAATAAGAAAAAATCTTTCCGGTTATCCAGAAAGATTTTATTAATCATCTAAATTATCTAATTCTTTTTGAAGCTGCTGCAACTGTGAATTAATAGAATCATATTTACTTTGTGCATCATTCACCGCACTTTGTGCACTGTCTACTTCACTACTTGCCTGCGTTTGCTGAGAAACTAGATCATCATATGTTGCCTGTGCGCTTTCTACTGCAGACTGTGCTGCGCTTTGTTCTTCTAATAAACCTGGGCGTTTGTTATAAAGTTCTTGAAGTTTTTGATAATCTTCATTTGTTAATTCAGAATTATCTTTGCTTTCTATTGCTTCTCTTTCAGCCTCTAAATCTGCCAAAGCCCGATCTGCTGATGCTTTTCGAGATAGTGCATTCTGTAAAGTTGAATTAGCCGAAGAAACTTTAGATTGAATCGAACTTAAATTACTCTTAGCTGTATTTAGCTTCGAATTGGCATCATCTAAAGCTTGTTTAGCATCAGCCAGATCATCTTTTAAATTACTGATCTGCTCTTTTAACTTTGCTTTTTGTTCAGCTACTTCAGTATTGTTATTAGAAGCGTCCGCTTTATCCTTAGCGTCTGATTTGGCCTGTGCCAACAGCTCATCAAATGTTTTTCCTGTTTTTGATTTCAACACTTTATTGATTTTACTTTGTTGTTCATCGCTCAATCGATTAAACATTGTTTCAAAATCAATGATATCGGCTTTTTCATCATCCGTTAAGGAATCATAATCGTTAGCCCACGCCAGAATTTCTTCATAGTTTTGTTTTTGTTCTTCTTCTGAAATCTGGTCATCGCTTCCTAAACCACCAATCAAATTAATAACGCCAAAAATAGCAACTCCCGCTAAAATGACCGCAATGACTCCTGCAACGATAATTGCAATTTTCTTTGTATCCTGATTTGATTTTCTGGCACTCCCTCGATGAACTTCACGTTTTAATCTAGGACCTTTATCTTCCTCCAACAAAGACTGGATCTCATCATCATTGATGACAACGGTCTTATTGGTATCTGTGGTTTCCAGATCAATTTGATCTTTATCCCACATCATGGTCTTTGTTTGTGAACCATCTTCCTCATATTCTTCATCTTCAAATTCAGAATCATCGATTGGATCAATGATCTGTGTAAGATCCATTTCTTCGGTATTTCTTCTATTAAAATCTTGAGAGTTCTTTCTAGCTCTTTCGATACGTGACTGTCTTTCTTTCTCCTGTGTGAAATTCTCCATCTTTTCTTCCAAAGTATCTTCTACTTCAAAAGAATCTAATAATTGAGATATTTCATCTTGACTCTTTGAATGCTTTTGACTCATAAGAATCCCCCTTTGGCCTAATTTTACCAAAATGTATGCTTTTTTTCTACCTGTTCATAGGGCTTATTTTCTTTGATCCATAAAGAATGTGCCGCAATCACAAAAACTGCAGATGGTTTTAACAATTCACAAGACCTATGTAATGTTGCTCCCGTGGTAAGAACATCATCGACCAAAAGAATATTTTTTAAGGCTATGGGATATATATTTTTTCTTTGAATGATTTTTTCTATCTGTGCCCTTTCCTTTTTTGAATGCTTGCTTTGTTTAAAGTCAAGTGCTTTATATAAAGGAAAATATATCTTTATATTTATGCTGTTAAAAATTTCTTCCAAAGGTAAAAAGCCTCTCTGGAAGTATTTTTCATCCGAGCTGCAGACACCACACACCATATATTTCTTCATTGTTTTTTGAAATTGATCTTTATAAAGATGTAAAAAGGATGGAGCTAAGACAATATCTCTTTGTTCCTTATAGCGAAAAAAGAAACTTTCTAAATTTTCATCATATTCATATAAAACATGATAGTTTATACCATTAATATTATATATTTTCTTATGTTCTAACCACTTAGATCGACAACTGCTGCACAACACATCATCATTTAAAAACATACGAGTAAATGTGGTTTCTTCATCAAGGGGCCTTAAACAGTCGAGGCAGAAGCATTCATCTGGCAAAGCTGATCGACACATTCTTTGATTGCCTGATTTTTTTGAAAACATAAGCACACTCCCTTTCCTGTCGGATCATCAAAACTTCTTCCTACTCTACCAAATATTTGAATCAAGCTTACACTGGTAAATACCGCATGATCTGCCTGGCATACAATTACCTGCACGCTTGGTACTGTGATACCTCTTTCTAAAAGCGTCGTACAAACCAGTACATCTAATCCTTTTTGTCGAAATTGATCTAAGATCTCATCTTTTTCTTTCGTTTGCGAATGTATCATAGAAGATTGAAAAAAGAGCTTTAAGATCGTATTTAACCATATGCAATCTTGTCTTCTAGGCACAAAGACCAACACTTGTTTTGACTGCCTTATCCAACTGTAACAACAACCTATGATCATGAGCACCTGAAAAAATAAATTACACTCATACACTTTTGGTACCACCAGAGGATGTTTATGAGGCCTTTCAAATAACGTGACCATCTCCATTTCTTTTTGTTTGATCTTTTGTAGACTTTCTTCATCTGGCGTAGCGCTCAACAAAACTCTTTGACCTTTACAGGCTCTTCTAGTAATTGTCTGCAGCACATCATTTCCAACATAAGGAAACGCATCAACTTCATCCATGATCAAAAGATCAAAGCCATCTGGATAGCGATATAGTTGATGCATGGTACAAACAATAATATCCCCGTCTGTAATCGTTGTATATCCTTGTGTTACCTCTACAATATGTAACGTTGGAAATGCCTGACGTAATCTTTGGGCGATTTCTAGAACTACCTGTCTTCGACTAATCGCAAATCCCACTTTCTTTCCTTGCGATAAGTAAAAACAAATACATTCAAAAACTGATTCGGTCTTACCGGCTCCAGTTGCCGCATATACAAATACATCTTTCTTTTGTTTCAGATATTCTACGATCTTGTGTGAGATTGCCTTTTGTTTATCCGTCAGTTCATATTTTAACTGCGGGCTTACTTCAATAACTCGTGTAGATAAATGACAGCTTTCCTTTCTTTCATATGCATCCATTCTTCCAAAGGCAACACATTTACGACAATAGTACACACCTTTATCATAGGCAAAATATCGTTCATCTTCATTTCCACATTGATAACATTTCATATTTTCTATTACACTCGATTTTGATGAAACGACAAAAAAAGTCTGGATTTCTCGGGTATTCAATTTCTTTTGGGGTCAAAATTTTTGGGGTCAATTTTAGGGTCAATC
>ERZ857984.363-NODE-363-length-58580-cov-6.482375_pt1 | contig 58580 bp, 26 predicted proteins | sample MGYA00519914_ERZ857984 | MGnify/ENA primary metagenome ERZ857984 (study PRJEB31778, sample SAMEA3449417) | human gut metagenome | biome: human gut; feature: human-associated habitat; material: faeces | place: United Kingdom | collected 2010/2012 ...
GCCACTTACCATATCTTCAGTTACTGGAATTTCTACTGTTCCACTTCCCTTTACAGCACTTATTGTAGCTCCTGTTAAGTCTAAATCTTCTCCATAATTATATTCTGTTTTATCTGGATTAGCTTTTATACTTATACTTTCTACACTATCTTTTACAGAAACATCATATGTTGTTGTTTTTGTTATTCCATTTTCTGTGTAACTTACTGTTAATGTTAATTTTGTATTTTCTTTTGTACTATCAAATCCTGTTACCATATCTTTGGTTATTTCTTTTGCTTCTGGCTCTCCTACTGCTCTTGTTACTAGTATTTCACCATCTGTTACATCTAATAAATCATTTACATTGTAACTTGTTTTTGGTGTTTGATGCATTGTTATTGATTTTACATCATTTACTATTATTATTGGGTAACTTGCTGTTTCTTTCTTTCCGCCTTCTTCATATGTTATTGTTAATATTTTAGTTACTGTTGTGTTTTCTCCATAATCATCTTTACTTGGACTCATATTTACTGTTGTACCATTTTCTGTTATCATGCTTCCTTCAATTGGTACTTCTTTACTCAATCCACTTGCTGTTGTTACTTCTATTTTTCCTCCTGTTAAATCCAATTCTTCTCCATGATTATAATTTGTTTTTGTTGGCTTTGTTATCGTTATTTTTGATACTACATCTGAAAGTGTTACATTTAATGTTGCTTCAAATTTTTCTCCTTTTGTTGCACTATTTACATCTTCATCTTCATATTCTACTTTTAGACTTTGTTTATTTATTGTTCCTTTATTATATGTTGTTTTTATCATGCTTTCTGTTAGAGTCTCTGGGGTTTTTGCTCCTTCTTTTGCATATGTTACAACATATTTTATGTCATTTGCTGATATTATTTGTGATAATTCATCATTGTATTTTCCTGTTACATCTGCTGGAACTACTTCTATTTTTGTTACATAATCTTTTACATTTACTTTAAATGTTGTTTCTTCTCCTCCATATGTAACTTTTATTGTTTGTTCTCCTAGTTTTTCCTTGTCATAGCCACTTACCATATCTTCAGTTACTGGAATTTCTACTGTTCCACTTCCCTTTACAACACTTATTGTAGCTCCTGTTAAGTCTAGTTCTTCTCCATATTTGTATTGTGTTTTATTTGGATTTGTTTTTATCCCTATTCCTGTTACTGCATCTTTTACAGTTATACTATAACTTGTCTGTTTTGTAACTCCATTTTCTGTATATGTTATTGTTACTTCTTTTTCTCCCTCTGTTGTAGTATTAAAACCACTTATCATATCGTTTTCTACATCTATTGCTTCAATTTCTCCTGTCTGTCTTGTTACAAGTATTGATAAACCTGTTTGTATTGGTTCATTTATATTATACTCAGTTTTAGGAGTTCCTTGTATCTGTATTGATTTTAAAGTATTTATTATATCTATACTATAATTAGATGTTTTGGTAATTCCTCCTCTAGTTACTGAAATCTCTAAATTTTCTTTATATTTTTGTGTACTTAAATCAAACAAACTACCATCTGGTTTCATTTCAACAGCACTTCCATCAACTTGTCTTATCATTGTTTCTGTCATAGGAATTACTATTGCTTTTGTTGGATTAGATGCATAATATGCTTTTATACTACCACCATCAAAAGTAAATGTATCACCATAATAAAAACTTACATCTGTTGGATTTGTTATTTCCATTTTTGATATATAATCATTTACTTGAATAGTAAAGCTTTGAGTAAATGTATCTAGGTATGTATAACTATTTGTATCATTATCTGTATAACTTACTATTACATTTTGTGTACCGATTGTATTCATTGAGTAATTAGATAGGTCAGATAATGTTAAATTGCTTGCTGAACCTATTGTATCATTTCCATATTTTACATTATAACTTCCACCTGTTAAATCAATTGCATCTCCATATTTATATATTGTTTTATTTGGTGTTGTTAATATAATTTCTTTTACATAGTTTTTTACAGTTACAGATATTGTATCTGCTGCAACCTTTCCACCATATGAAACATTTAAATTTTGGTTATTTGGCATAGAAGTAGGTGTTTTATTATAGCCAGTAACACTAACTGCCCCATCTTCCATACTTAAATCAAAGCTTGCTCCTCCAACTGTCAATACTGTAATTTTACCATTTTCTAGTTCTAAAGAATCTCCATATTTATATGTTGTTTTACTTGGATTATCTTTTATTTTTATTTCTGATATTGAATCATTTACTATTACTGTAAATGATGTTGTCTTTGTTACATTATTACTATCTGTATATGATAATGTTATTTTTTGATTTCCTGCTAATAATCCACTAGATGTTGTCCATTTATTTCCCTGAATATTAGATGAATTAATATCTGCTAATCCTGTATCAGAAATTACACTACTGTCTGGTAAGTTTATATTTTTAGTCACACCACTTTTTGTTTTTGTTTCTATAATTCCTCCTGTTAGGTCTATGGTATCTCCTGTATTATATGAGGTATTTGTTGGACTTGCTATTAATTTTATTGAATTTACTGGATCTGTTACATTTATATTAATTGTTTTATTTTGTGTTATATCTTCTACTGCTGTAACTACAAAATTAGAATTATTTACATCTGCTTTTGTTCTGTCTACAGTTACCTTTCCATCTTCTATTGCTTTTTGTAATGATTCACTATACTTTGAATCATCAGAATAACTAATAGTTACAACAGAACCCACATAATCAATTATATCTCCATGTTCATAATTTAGTTTTGTAGGATTTGTTACTTCAAAATTTGTTATTTCTACTTTTCCATCTGTATTAAATCCAGATATAAGGAAATAATTTTCTCCTAACACCCATTGAGTAACATTATTATAATCTATCTCCAATCCATCTTGTAACCCGCTAGCACCTTTTACTAACTTAAATGATTCACTAGTTATATCATTTAATGTATATCCGTCACTTATTTGGAAATAAAATGTTCCTAAAAATACCTTTCCATTAGGATTTAATTTGTCTGCTGTTGCTTGTAATCTTATTCTAGACTCATTTGTAAATAAATATGAGCATTTTTCTCCTGATTCTACTACACTAATATTATCCTCTGATGAAAATGCATTTCCTATTGATGTAGCTTGAACATATTTATTTCTTTTGTAGTACACTGGCGTTAACAAATCACTATCATAAGAAAAGTTAACGTCAAATCCATCTACCGCCTTAACTCCACCTAAATATAATTTTACTGGTATAACATTAAAATCTTCATAATCTGGTTTAATAATATCTTCAAATTCTTTATCATTTTCATCATATCCATTTGCTAATTCTAAATATGGCATGTCTAAATCCACACCTGCATATGATATTAAAGAACAATATGGGAAAAACATATTTGCAATTAATGTTATTAATGTTATTAATGCCACTATTTTTTTATTTTGCTTAACCTCTTTCATATTTTTTTCCTACCTTCCCTTATAATTTTCTATTTCTCTTTGGCTACCATTATCTGCTGCTATAATACTTATATCCTTAATCTGGACATTTCCATCATCATTTAAATCATATTTTTCTTCAAATCCTCCTTTTAAATAACTATCTCCATTATGCATATTTAGTAATGCTATATCTTGGATTTGAACAATTGCATCTTTGTTTATATCTCCAGCAATTAATTGGTATGTTCCCAAATCTTTTACTTTGTTTTCTTCTATTTCTACATATATATATATATGATCTAAATATCCTGGCTTATCTACTAAAATATCATATGTTCCAGGTATTATGGTAAATTCAAATGTTCCGTCATCATTTGTTGTAATGTTTTTTTCCTCTTGTAAATTATGTAGTTCTTTATTTACAGTATCTACACCAGCTTTACCACCAAACTCTTTTTCCTTTTCATCCCAATCAAAAACTTTAGCTACTTCACTGCTTTTATATGCATATATATTTGATATATATTTTCCCGTTGTTGATAGTGTATATGGTGTTTCAATTTTTCCTTTTATAACTCCATATGGTCTATGTATTGTTAATTTATATATATTAGTAGTTTTTTTATCTTCAGCAATTACTTTTATTTCTATAATTGTATCTTGCTGGCCTAATTTATTTAATGTTATTTCTTGGGTTAGATCTTCGATTTCTTTTTCTTCATATATAATTGTTGTTCCATCACTATCATAAATTAATTCTCCATTTTCATCCCTTTTTGGAATTTTTAGAATGATAGAAGATTTTTCATCATCTTTTGTTATTTCTAAGTCCATTTTATCTATATATTCTAATAAGTCTAAATTATATTCTAATATCTTTTTATCAAATGTAGGTGTAATTGGGTATTCTTTATAATTTGCATCTTCCTCACTTCCAGTTGATAACTTTATATTTGCTAAATCTGCATTTTTAGACGCTGTCTTATCTGTAAAACGAAATGTTGATTGACTTTCATAATTTTGTTCATTACCTATTGTTATTTTTATTCCTGTTTTAGGTGAACTGCTGCTTGATGTTTCTAGTTTAAAACTACTTATATCAAACTCATCAGATGACATTTTAAAGCTTAATTTTCCCAATAAAACATCTCCTGTTGTATCTATTATTGTTCCTAAATTTTCGTCATTTTTTATATGCTCAGACTCTGTAACTGGAGGTTTTAGCGAAAGTACTAATCTTATTCCAGCATCCGTGTTTCCTGTATATGGGACAGAAAATATATCCAAATTATCTACAAACTCATTTTCAAATGCAAAATATTGTGTTTCATCATCACATTCTTCATTAGTAATCAAATTAGATGTTGAAAATATATTTCCATCATATGAAAATCTAACATCAAATCCTTTAAACTTAATGTCATGTCCCCAAAGTTCAAAAATTACCTGTTTACCATTTCCTTCAACATCATTTATTTTTGTTGCTCTTAATTCTATGTATTGGTTTGTAGTTGGTTCTATTGTTGTAGAATCAGCCATAACAATTTTGCAACTTGCAGCAATTGTACAAATGCATATAATTAATACTATTAAATTAATTTTTATTAATTTTTTAACTCTTGCTTGCAAGTTTATTTCTCCTTTTTATATCTTTTACTTATATTTATAAATAAATTGTATATTAATAAAAAAAAATGTACAATTATGTACATTTTCGTTTTTGTTTTATATTACATTTTTCTTATTACGGCTTTTCGACTTTTATCTACATTTTTTGCTTTTATTAAATTTAGATTATTTTAATATTACATTTTGTTATTTTGTTTTATAATTTTGCTCTTACTTCTTTATTCCGTAGGATTATACAAAAAAACAAATAATTTGTTACTAAAAAAAGAAATAAGTATAAATACTTATTTCCCATTTTTATATTCTTCTAAAGCTATTGCAACTTGATCTGGGCAAGATGTCCCTCTTCCTGCACAATCAATTCCTTTTAGTAATTTTATAACCTCATCTATATTTTTACCCTCAACAAGTCTTGCAACACCTACAGTATTTCCAGGGCATCCTCCAACAATTTTTAAGCTTTTTATTATATCATTTTCTATCTCAAAAATCATTTGCATTGAGCAAACTCCTTCTGGTGTATAAGTATATGTCATTTTCATCACCTCTATATTAATATACCAAAAAATCGACATTTTATCAAGAAGTTAAACCAATTTTCTATATTATTCCAATAAAAATCATCTTTTTCTCTATATTAAAATTATCCAAAAATCTTCCTTTCTTATTCTCATTAAATCTTAAAATATATTTATCTAAATCCAAAAAATATATATTAGAGCTCTTACATATTTTATAATTTTTATTTAAAAATTTGATATTAAACTTCTTTTTATAATTATAATACTTGCTTTTATATTCTGTTATAGTTGCTTTTTTATTATAATACTTTCCATTTTTCACCTTATTTGTTAAATTTTTTTCTTCACAAAAATACCAATAACAAAATATAGTTTCTTGGACTTTTTCCTTATTTATAATTTTTAGATATATTTCACGCTTTATATTTGTTTCTAATACCACTTCCACTTTCATAAGTTTAAAATTATATTCTGATATCTTTTTTAGCCTTTCTATTCCTTTAAATTTTATTTCTTTAATTTTACAATTTAAAGTATTTTGAAGAATATTTTTTATTGCAAGAGTATTTTTTTTACTTCTTAAAATATTTTTTTTGTTATTTTGCAATTAAGCTCCTTCCTACTACTCTATTTTTTCCTCTTTCCAATATTTTTCTAACAACTCATCTAATTTTGATATTTTACTAAACTTTTCTTTTGATAATTGTATTAATTTTAAATTTTGTCCCTGAAAATAACCAATCCACGCTTCTTCCTTTTTGATATTCGATAAATTTAGCATTTTGAATTTAGGTAATTCTATTACATGCATTTCCATAGTTTCTAAAATATTATCATCTATTATATTAGTTTTAATTGAAATTTTTCTGTGATAATTATATGAGCTAAAATAATTAAAATCTAGAATATTAATTGTAACCGTTTTGGCAATTTTTCTGTTATCATTATATGTTATCTGGTTTGTATGTACTCTTGCATAATATAAAAACATTTTATTTTGAACGTAATTTCCATCTATTATTTGAATTCCAACATTTAATTCTTCATCTTCTGTTTGTATTCTTACTTCTACTATTCCCATACTGTAATATGTAGTACTTGAATAGTATTTGTTTTCTTTTGGATTATTTAAGGTAATGTTTTTTATTTTTACTTTTAATATAGTTTCAATGAAATCTTTTAAGATATCTAAACAATTATTTGAATTTAAAATTTTACTTAATACTAAATTACTTTTTGATACAAATTTTCTATTCATAAAAAAATTTTTAGTGCACTAAATAAAGTAATACCTCCTTTTCATATAAATTAAATTTTGGGGTAAATTGATTAAGATTTAAAGTTAACTTTAGATTTGTAACATCTTTTGATTTAATTCTTTGAAAAAAAATTTGTTACGATTAAATTATATAATTCTGTTTTTAGTATACTCCCTAAAAATTTTATTTGTCAATCCTTTTTTAGTATAATTTCCTACATTTCATCGCAAATTTCGACATTTTAAAAATTCATAAGTAAAATTTAATCTTTTTTAAACAATTATAGATTAAAATTATATTTTCTTAAAATTTAAATTTTTTCACATAAAGACCAAATAAAAAATATTAAAAATCAAATTTTAACTTTAAAAATAATTGAACTAAAAATTTTTTTATTAATTTCTATAACAATTATTTGAATAATAAAATTTTATTTTTAATACTTTTTATCCGATTTATATATATTCTTTAAATTATCTTCTCTAATTTTTTTACTACATTATTTATACTTTTTTCAGGTGTTGATGCTCCTGCCATAATTCCAACTACAGTTATTTGTTTTAGTTCATCTAAATCAAGTTCAGTTTCATTTTCTATACAAACACATTTTTGGCAATTTTTAGAAGCAATTTCAAATAATTTTTTTGTATTTGAACTATTTTTACCACCTATTATTATCATAAAATCTACTTGTTTTGCTATTTGTTCTGTTTCCTTTTGTCTTACTTTTGTTGAAGCACATATAGTATTTTTTATAACAATTTCTTCATTATTACTATTTTTATTATTTAAAAGCTCCTTTATTTTTTTCTCTATTTTTTCAAATTTTTCTAAACTATAAGTTGTTTGAGAAATTAAAAGCATTTTGTTGATTTTACTTTCATTTTTATAGTTTTCATATTTGTCTATTGCATCTAAAACATCTTCTTCCTTTTCTATTACATAGTAATTTTTACCACAATAACTCATTGTTCCAATATTTTCTGGATGATTTTTAGAGCCTGTTAAAATTATAAAATAGCCATTTTTTGCATATTCCTCAGCAATTTTATGTATCTTTATTACCATTGGGCATGTATAGTCTTCTATTTTAACATTTTTCCTTTTTGCAAGCTCATATACATCTTTTGGAACTCCATGTGCTCTTATTATTGTTGTTCCTTCTGCATTAGTTATATTATCAACAAACTTTATTCCTTTATTTTCTAAGTCTTTTATTACCTCATTATTATGTACAATCTCACCTAAACAATATGTTTTTTTATCTGACTTTTTTACTGCTTCATTTGCTCCATCTACTGCTCGTTTTACTCCATAACAAAAGCCGGCAGTTTTCCCTATTATTATTTTCATAGCAAAAAACTCCTTTAAATAATATAATTAAGAATGAAGTGCACCTTCAAAATTTAAACTTTCTGTCTAAATTTTGTGATGCACTTTAATATTATTAGAAATATATTTTGTTTTTAATATTTCATTCCATATTTACTTTTATTTAGATACTATATAATATCCTACACCTCTTTTAGTTATTAATATTTGTGGTGTTGATGTATCTTTTTCTATTTTTTCTCTTATTCTTCTTACTGTAACATCTACTGTTCTAATATCTCCATAATATTCATAGCCCCATACTTTTTCAAGTAATGTTTCTCTAGTTACAACTTGACCAGGCTCACTTGCCAAGAATTTTAAAACTTCAAATTCTCTAAGTGTTAAATCAATTACTTCTCCTCTAACTTTAACTTCAAATTTATCTAAGTCTAATTCTAAGTCTCCAACTGAAATTTTGCTTTCTTTTTTCTTTTCTTGTTTATCATCTATAGTCTTTGAATTTAGTGATGCATCAACTTTTCTTAAATTTGCCTTAACTCTTGCAACTAGTTCTCTTACACTAAATGGTTTTGTTATATAGTCATCTGCTCCAAGTTCTAGACCTAATATTTTATCTATTTCTCCATCTTTTGCAGTTAGCATTAATATTGGAACATTTAAAGAATTTTTTATTCTTTTACATACAGATAAACCATCTAATTTTGGAAGCATTATATCAAGCAAGATTAAATCAGGCCTTTTTTCTAAGGCAACATCAACTGCTGTGATTCCATCATTAGCTTCTATCACGTTATAACCTTCTTTTTCTAAATTATATACTAAAATATCAATTATTGGTTGTTCATCATCAACTACTAATATTGTCTTTTGATCTCTTTCTAAATTTTCTTCCACAAAAACTCCGCCTTTCTTTTCCTTGCTTTATTTTTATACTATATTTATACCATAATTATTTTTATTATACAAGTTTTTTTTACAATTTATTCAATTTTATCCTAAAGCAACATCCAATATCATCATTATTACAAAGCCAATTGCAACTCCTATTGTACCAATATTTGAATGTTCTCCTGCCTGAGATTCTGGAATTAATTCTTCTACTACAACATAAATCATTGCACCTGCTGCAAATGACAATAAATATGGAAGGACTGGAACTACTATATTTGTAAGTAATATTGTAATTATTGCACCAATTGGCTCTACAATTCCAGATAAAGTTCCATATGTAAATGCTTTCCATTTTGGTTCTCCTTCACTTTTCAGTGGCATCGAAATTATTGCACCTTCTGGAAAGTTTTGTATTGCAATTCCTATTGATAATGCAAGTGCTCCCGTCATAGTTATTCCTGCATTTCCAATCATTGCCCCAGCAAGTGTAACTCCAACTGCCATTCCTTCTGGAATATTATGAATTGTTACTGCTAAAACAAGCATTGTTGTCTTTTTTAACTTTGCCTTTATCCCTTCTGGTTTACTTTCATTTAAATGTAAATGCGGTACCAAACTATCTAAAACTAGTAAAAATAATATTCCAACTATAAAGCCGATTGCTGCTGGAATAAATTTAAAATGTCCTAAATTGTCTGACATTTCTATTGAAGGAATTAATAATGACCACACAGATGCTGCAATCATAACGCCAGATGCAAATCCCAATAATATTTTTTCTACTTTCTCGTTCATTTTATTTTTCATAAAAAATACCATTGCTGAACCTAAAGTCGTTCCTAAAAATGGTATTAGTAATCCAAAAAATAATTGCATTTTTTCACCTCTTATTATATTTTAACCTAATTTTTTTATTATATCACTTTTTTTAATTTTTATAGTTGTTGGTCTTCCATGTGGACAAGTATATGGATTTTTTAAACTTAATAATTTTTTTATTAGATTATCTACTTCTGCCTTTTCTAAATCCATGCCTGCTTTTACAGCTGCCTTACATGCAACTGTAGCTATAAATCTTTCTTCAACATCTTTTATTGAGGTCCTTTGTTCTTCTAGCATTTCATCTAAAATGTCTAAAAAAATATTTTTGCTTTTACCTCTATATTCTAAGTCTGGAATGCCATTAATTTTAACAGTATTTTCACCAAATACATCAATTTCAAATCCTGTATTTTTAAAAAGCTCTATATTTTGCTTTACAAATTCCATTTCTTTATATGTTAGGCTTTCAACTTCCGGAATAAGCATCATTTGGCAGTTCCTACTAATATGATTTTTGTAATTATTTTTTATTTGCTCATAAAGAATTCTTTCATGCGCCGCATGTTGATCAATTAAATACAATTCTTCATCAATTTCTACTATAATATATGTTTTAAATAAAATTCCAATATATTTATAATCCACATCTCTTGTTATATCACGTGTAATTTCTTCTTTTTCTTGTTTTATATTTGTTTTATTATTTAAAAATTGATATTCATTTTCTACATAATTTTCTTTTTGTATTTCTTTTTGATCATTTCCTAAAAAATTATAATTTAATAATGACTCTTTTATTGCATGGTACATTAATCTATATATTTCTTCCTCACTTTTAAACCTTACATCCATCTTTGTTGGATGCACATTTACATCATACAAGTTTGCAGGAATTTCTAAGTTTAAAATACAAAAACCATATTTTCCAATTCCCACACCCCCTTTAAAGGCTTGGTCAATACTATTTGCTAAAATACTGTTTTTTATGTTTCTTTTATTTAAAAATATTATTTGTCCATTTCTGTTATCCCTTGAAACAAGAGTATTCCCTATAACTCCTGTTACTTTCATATTGTTATATTTATAATCTACTTTTATAATATTTTCTTGTATCTGTTTTCCATATAATATATAAATTATATCTTCTATTTTTCCATTTCCTGTAGATTTAAAAAACTGCTTACCATCTATATATAATCCAAACGATATATTTGTATTTGCTAAAGCTGCTTTTTGTACCCAATTTTTTATGTATTTACTTTCTGTAGCATCTTGCTTTAAAAATTTATACCTAACTGGTGTATTAAAAAATAAATCTTCCACAATTACACTAGTTCCTGTTGACATGGCACATTCTTCTTTTTCTTGTATTTCTCCAGCTTTTGTTATAATTTTGGTTCCAGACAACATATTTTTTGTCTTAGAAGCAAGAATAAGTTTAGAAATAGAAGCAATACTTGCCATTGCTTCTCCTCTAAACCCCATAGTATAATTATTTTCTAAATCTTCAATATTTTTAATTTTACTTGTAGCATGGCGTTCCAAGGAAAGGAACATATCATCTTGTTCCATTCCTTTGCCATTATCTACAACTTTTATAAATGTTTTTCCACCATTTTTTATTTCTATTGTTATTTTGTTTGCTCCTGCATCAATTGAGTTTTCTACTAACTCTTTTACAACATTTGCAGGTCTTTCAATAACTTCTCCTGCTGCAATTTGGTTAATAGTTAAATCATCTAATAATACAATATTTCCCATTATTCATTTCCTTTTAAACTTGTTACCATATCTATTTTTTTAACTTTTTTTGCTAACACATGTGATGAAACAAATGACACAACTAATGTTCCTATTGCTGCATAAATATATGAAAATACTTTTATATTTGCATGCATATCATAGTTTTCTGCTAAAGCTGCTTTAAATATATAACTTGTCATTAAATATCCTAGTGGTAATCCAATTATAATTGAAACTATTGTTATCCAATTATTTTGCTTAATAAATATTTTCTTTATTTTTCTATCTTTAAAACCTAAAACTTTTAATGTAGCAAATTGATATTGTTTTTCTGTAAATGATAATACACCTAAATTATATATAATTACACTTCCAAGTATAGCAGCTACTACAATTAATAGTATTATCATAGATTGCATTGTATTTAACATATTACTCATACCATCTTCTAAAGATGATTTATTTTGTATTAATTCTACACCGTCAATTTCTTTTATATTACTTAAATCATTGTTTGTATATACAGTATCTGCTTTATATTCTAATCCAAGTGTTTCTAAGTATTTTCTTGTCATTTTAATATTTTGGTTTTGTGGATCACGATCCATTCCTACAATTTTACTTTCATAATATGTGTCACTTCCATATATATGCCATGTAAGTTTGTCTCCAATTTTGTACCCTTTATTTTCAGCAAGTTTTTGTGTTACATAAATTCCAGTGTCTTCTAATGTAATGTATTCTTTTTCTTTTGAAGTAAATCTTACATAATCTTTTGCATCTGTAACAAATATATTATTTGCTTCTCTTTTATCTCCATTTTTTATTTCTATTCCTAAAGTTTGTGATGTTGCATTACCATATTTTGAAGTTATTTCATTAAATTTTTCACTAGAATATCCTTCATTTAATGATAATTTATAATTAAAATTATATAAATCGTCAAATTGCCAATCTATAAAATTGTGTAATGTATCAAACATTCCAAATGCACATACTAAAATCATTGTACATCCTACAATTCCAACTAATCCCATTAGTGTTCTTGTTTTATTTCTTAAAACATCTCTAAAGTTCCATTTACTTGCAAATTTCATATTTTTAAATATTCCCTTTGAAGTAATATTTAAGCTTTTACTTTTTACTTTTGGCATTTCTTCTCGTAATGTTTCTGCTGGTGATTCTTTTAATTCACTTCTACATGTTAAATATGTTACCAAAGATATAACTAAAACAATTATTGCTGCTACTAAAAAGCTGCTACTGTCTACCGCTGCTTTTCCATTTGGAATTTGGAAGTATTCCATTTCCATTCCTATAAATACATTACCAATTAGTAATGGTGCTGCAATTAAACCAATTATTGCAGAAAATAGTGATATCCAGAACCCATAGCCTACATAATGCATTGTTATTTTTCTTTTCTTAAATCCAAGTGCTTTTAATGTTCCAATTTGAATTCTTTGTTTTTTTACCACTCTTGTCATTGTAGTTATAACAGACAAAATAGCAATTAGTAAGAAAAATCCTGAAAATATTCCAACATATGTTTCTCCTTCTTCAATTTCTCCTTGATATACAGAATATGAAGCTAAATCTTTAATGTCAGATACAGCTAAGGCTGATTCTACATTATTTTCTATATTTGCTTTTACACTATCTTTATTTTCTTCTCCATTTACATCAACCATAATATAATTAAATATTAAATAATCTTTGTAATTAAAGTCTTTTACATACATATCAAATATTGCTTCATCTGTTACATTCATTTTTTCCATAACTGCTTTTTTAACATAATGCTCAGGAAATTCATTTATTGAAAGATATGCAAAACCATAATCTTCATGGTTTGGGAATAATTCTGATTCATCTTTTACATCATAAACATGGTCTGGCACATTTATAAGTCCTACTATTTTTTCTTCTAGCGTTTCACCATCATATTTAATTTTTATTGTATCTCCGACTTTTAAATCATTGTTTTGAGCATAAAAATTGTCAAGCCATACTCCAGATTTATTTACATTAAATCCTTCACCATCCATAACATAAAATTTTGATATTTCATTTTCCTCTATAAAGTTTAATTGTAAAAATCTATCTTCTTTATATTCCATTGTTCCTGTAATTGTTAATTTACGTTCTGCTTTATTTACATTTTCCATATTTTTTATTTTTTCTAAATCATCTTTGCTAAAATTGCTTCCAACTACATTTAAATCTTCTAAGTTATTTTCTCTATAAAATACTTCTGCCGTATTTACCATTCCGTCCATATAAGAGCGTACCCCACCATATACTAAAACTCCTAAAAATACCATTAAGAAGATTGCTATAAATTGAGATTTATTTAGCTTGATGTCTCTAAACATTTTTTTCTTTAATTTACTCATTTCGTTCTCCTTTTTACCATTTTACTTCATCTATTTTTTTAGGATTTTCATTTGCAACTACGCTTTCTATTTCTCCATTTTTTACATGTATTACTGTGTCTGCTATTTCTGCAAATAAACTATTATGTGTTACAATTATAACTGTATTTGCACCATTATTTTTGTCACATTGTTTTTTTAATAATTTTAATACCTCTACTCCTGTTTTTGAGTCTAATGCTCCTGTTGGTTCATCACATAATAAAAGTTTTGGATCTTTTGCAATTGCTCTTGCAATTGATACTCTTTGTTGCTCTCCTCCTGATAATTGGTTTGGAAATTTATTCATGTGTTTTTCTAATCCTACTGCTTTTATTGCTTCTTTACTATCTGTTCCATTTTTTACAATTTCTTTTACTAAATCAACATTTTCTAATACTGTTAATGTTGGCAATATATTATAAAATTGAAAAATAAATCCTATATTTTCAGCTCTGTAATCACTTAATTTTGAATCATTATATTTTGATATTTCTTCTCCATCAATTTTAATGCTTCCCTTTGTAGGTGAATCCATTCCCCCAATTAAATTTAATAATGTTGATTTTCCTGCTCCTGATGGTCCAAGTATTACAACAAATTCTCCTTTGTTTATAGACAAATCAATATTGTCTAGTGCTTTGAATTCTTTTTCTCCTATTTTGTAAGTTTTACTTACTTTTTTTAATTCTACTATTTTTTCCATAACTCCTCCTTACATGAAATTAATTTCATATTTCTGTACTATTATAATCATTATTATTAAAAAAGTCAATAGAATATGAATTTTTTTTCACATTCTTGACTTTTTTTATTTTACCATTTATAATATGCTTAAATTTTATGTTTTATTTAGGAGGATTTATGAGTAATAGCGATATTAGGGAACCAATTCAAAAACGTTCAATAGAAAAGAAAGAAAGAATAATACATGCTGGTTTTGACCTAATTTGTAAAAAAGGATATTATAATACCAATACAGCCCAAATTGCAAAAGCTGCTGGGGTTTCAACAGGAATTGTATATCAATATTTTAGAGATAAACATGACATATTAATAGAAGGTATTAAAAGATATTCTGATGAGATTTTTTACCCAATGTTAAATATTGCTCAAACCAAGATAGATAAAAATAATTTAGATTCAGTTATTCGTAATATGATTAATAAATTTGTTGAAAACCATAAACTTTCGCAATCAGCTCATGAAGAAATAACCTCTATGACACATTCAGATGAAGAAATTGCAGAATTTTTTCACGAGCATGAATTATATATGACAAATAAAATTGCCAAAATATTAATAGAAAATGGATTTAATGAAAAAAACTTACCTGAAAAAGTTCATATTTCAATTAATTTAATAGATGACCTATGTCATGAAATTGTATATCATAAACATAAACAAATAAATTATGACATAATGATTGACTTAGTAATAAATACAATTGTTGATTTAATAAACAAATAAAAAGTGGGAAATTCCCACTTTTTATTCTACACTTTTTAAACTTTCTATCATATCTATTTTTTTCAAAATAAAATGAATTATTGCATTTACAATAAGAGAAAACAATATAGTTATTGCTGCTGAATATACATAGCTTATTGGCTCAATATTTTTTAAAAATCTAAGTTTATCAATTTCCACACTTGCAATTATTCCGTCTGTTAAAAATGTTCCAAAAACAAGTCCTAAAACCACTCCAATAATTGTAAATATAATATTTTCTTTATTTATATAATTATCAACTTCTTTATTATAAAAACCTAAAACCTTAAGTGTTGCAATTTCTCTTTGGCGCTCTGCAATATTAATATTTGCTAAATTATATAATACAACAAATGCAAGAAGTGCAGATGCAACAATTAATATAACAACAACATAATTCATTGTATTTAGCATATCACTTACCATTTTCATCATGTCTGAAATCATATTTACAGATGATACGCCTTTTATATTTAAAATTTCTTCTGACATCTTACTTTTTTGTTCATCTGTTATATCTTTATTGTTTATATAAATCATATTTGTTTTATATGTTTTTATATTTGTCTCATAAAACTGTTTTGACATATATACATAGTGTGATACATAATTTTTAACAACATAATCAACTTTAAAATTATATTCAATATCATCACTGCTGACTAATGTAACATTATCTCCTGCTCCAATTTTTAAAAATTCTGCAACTTTATCTGTTATTATAATTCCATTATCACTTAATTCTACATTTTCATTTGTTTTTGTATCTATAAGATTTATTGCATTTTTAAAATTTTCCTTATCATTTGGAATAAACATTGTTACATCAAAGTTTGCATTTTCATTTTTTAATTTTCCTGTTGCTCCGTCAATTTCAACATAACTTTCAATATTTTCGTTTGAATTTATATAATTTTTTAAATCCTCTAAACCTTCTGTATTTTGAAGCATTACAGAAGAATCATATTTAAACACCCCTCCAAATTGTGAGTCTGGAATTCCAATTACAGAATCTTTAATTCCAAACCCTGTTAGCATAAGTCCTGTACATCCTGCAATGCCAACAATTGTCATTACTGCTCTTTTTTTGTATCTAAATATATTTCTCATTGTAACTTTTTTTGAAAAGTTTAATTTTTTCCATATGAATTTAATTCTTTCTAAAAATATTCTTTTTCCATTTTTAGGTGGCTTTGGTCTCATAAGGACTGCAGGCATTTGTTTTAATTCTTTTACTGCTACAATAATTGTAGCACCACCAATACAAATAAATGCTATTAATATACCAAGCATTCCAATTCCAATTTGATATGTTGCATAAAATTTGGGAATTGTATATATCATTGAATATAAAATCCATACAATATTTGGCAACAAATAGAATCCCACTGTCATACCAAGCACTCCACCAATAACACATGCCAAAAATGCATATAAAACATATTTAGAAATTATTTGTAAGTTTGTATATCCTAAAGATTTTAATGTTCCTATTTCTATTCTTTCTTCTTCTATCATTCTTGTCATAGATGTTAAGCTAATTAAAACTGCAACTAAATAAAATATTAATGGAAACATTTTTGATATATTTGACATTGTTTTTATTGCATCAAATATATTTGTATAACCAGTATTATCTTTTCTATCTTGTATATACCACTTAGCTTTTTCTATTTTTGATATCTCATCTTTTGCATCATTTAATTTTGTTTTTGCTTCCTCTAACTTTTCATTTGCTTCTTTTCTTGATGTTTCTAGTTTTTGCTCGTTTTCTAAAATCTCACTTTTAGCTGTTTTTATTTGTTCTTTTCCTTTTTGTATTTCCTGTTTTGCCGACTTTATTTGACTTTCAGCTTTAGACTTATTTTGTTTTAATGTTTGCTCATTATTTTGTATTTCTTGGTTTGCCTTATTAATTTCAGTCTCCCCATTTGTTATTTGAGTTTTGGCTGTATTTAATTTTGTTTCTATATCATTTTTACTACTTTCTAATTGTTTTTGTTTATTTTGAGTCTCTAAAATTATTGCATCAATTTTTGTTGTATCTTGGTTTGCCTGAATTAAAACTTGTTTTTTAGCATTTAATTGTTGAATGGAATTTTTACAAGTTGTTATTGCATCATCTAGTTTGCTAATTGCCTCTTGAGATTGTTTAGTATTTTTTTCTAATTCCTGTTTTGCATTTTGCAATTGTTCTGATTTTGTTTGTATTTGCTTTTTTGCTTCTTCAATTTTATCTTCGGCTTCTACAAATTGTTTTTTTGTACTTTGTTCTTTACTTGAAAGCTCTTTTTCCGATTTTTGTAATTTAGCCTCTGATGTAGCAATTTGCTGTTTTGCATTTTTTATTTTTGTATCTGCTTCATTTAGCTCATTTTCTACCTTTTGTTTTTGATCATTATACTCTTGTGTAGCATCATTTAACTTTCCTTGAGCCTTATTTACAAGTTCATTATATCTTGCATCTTGCCTTTGCTCTTTTATATTTTCTACTTCTTGTTTTGCATTTTCTATTATACTTATATAATCATCACTATTTGTTACTACATTATTTGCGTTGCTTACTTTTACTCCTATTTCTGTATAATAATTAGTATTAATTACTCCATCTTTTACATATATAAAATATGATATGTTTCCACTTCCTATAGATGTATTTCCTCTTTCATTTGATATGTATAATGGTGACTCTACAATTCCAACAATTTTAAATTCCTTCTTTGTAAATATTGGGTTTTCATCCTCATCTTTATCTTCATTTTCTAGTACAATTGTTTTACCAATAAAATCATTTGGATTTTGTACTCCAACATATCCTTCATCAAGCAAGCATTCATCATTATTTTGTGGCATATTCCCATTTATTAGTGATGGTAAATTTATATTTTCATTGTATTCAATTACTTTACATATTTTTTCTTTCTCATCTATTTTTGTTATTGAGTCTTTTGTTTTTATTCCATATGCTCCATCTATTTGCTCTAATTTGTTTAAAGCCTCTATATCATCATCTGTTAGTCCTAATGTTGAAATTATATTTATATCTTGCATTTTATTTTGTCTTGCATATTTATCTAAACTGGCTAGCATATCTGGGCTTGTAGCAACAAGGCCTGCAAAAAATCCAACACCTAAAAAAGCCATAACAAGAATTGAAAAAAATCTTCTTCTGGTTTTTATTATTGCTTTTAAGTTATTTTTTACAAGTGATTTTTTCATTTATTTTCCCTTCTTTTTATATTTTGTCTATTATATATTACCATTAATTTAAAAAAATTCCAACTAAAAATTCATAAAATAACATTAAAAAACTTAAATAAAGAATAACATTGTTTTTTCTTTATTTAAGTTTTTTATTTACATTATAACATTTATGTTATATATATTTCTTGTTCCATCTAATTTTATATTATTTTCAACTTCGTTTCCATTTAATAGTATTTTTGTTATTCCAGTATTTTTTCCATTTGGATTTTCTACTTTTATATTATATATGCTTTCTTTCCATTGATATTTTATAGTATATTCTTTCCAACTGTTTGGAATACATGGCTTAATTTTCAAAATTCCTTTTTCAACTTTCAAGCCTAATATATATTCAATTCCTGTTTTATAATACCAACTAGATGAACCTGTATACCATGTCCAGCCACCTCTTCCTGCCAAGTTTCCTTCTCCATATATATCTGCTGGTATTACATATGGCTCAACCTTGTATTTGTTAGCAGAATCTTTTGTTCTACTGTGCTCTATTGGATTTATCATTTTATATAGTTCTAGGGCTTTGTTTCCAAATCCTAGTAATGTTTGTGCAATAATTACCCAGCAAGATGCATGTGTGTATTGACCACCATTTTCTCTTACACCAGGTAAATATGCTTTTATATAACCAGGTTTTAGCTTACCCTTTTCAAATGGGGGATCAAGTAATTTTATGATTCCAGCATCCTTATTTACTAAATGATTTTCCAAGCTCTCCATTGAAATAAACTTTTTATCATTATCAGCGGCATTTGAAATAACACCCCAACTTTGAGCAATACTATCAATTCTACACTCATCATTGTCCATACTTCCAAGCCAATTGCCATCATCCATAAAAGCTCTTTTAAACCATCTACCATCCCAAGCAACTACATTTAAAGCCTTTTTTAAATTTAAATTTATCATTTTATATTTATTGGCTAATTCTATATCTCCTTTTTCTTCACATATAGGAATAAAATTATCTAAAATATAATACATGAAAAATCCGAAGCCATACACTTTCGCCTTTTCCTTTATTACCAACCGTACTAAATCCATCATTCCAATCCCCAGAACCTATTTTAGGAAGACCATGTTCACCAAAATTTAAAGACTTTTCAATTGCTTTTTTACAATGATCATAAATACTTTCTAAAACATCAGATGGCAAATATACATCATATTTTTCATCTTGACCATCTGCAAGTTCTTGGCCTGTAATATACTTTGTTTTTATGTCTAAAATATTTTTATCTCCTGTAAACAAAATATATTCAATAGTTGCAAAAACAAGCCATAATAAATCATCAGAAAATTTAGTTCTTATTCCCTTTTTTGTTTCTTCATGCCACCAATGTTCTACATCACCTTCTAAAAATTGATGCTTACTATGCTTAATTATTTGATTTTTTAATAAATCTGGGGCCAAATATTTTAATCCAAACGTATCTTGCAGTTGGTCTCTAAATCCATATGCTCCCCCAGACTGGTAAAAGCCTGTTCTTCCAAGTAGTCTGCTTTCTATAGTTTGATATGCTAGCCAACCATTTAAAATTATATTTACAGACTCAAGAGGTGTATATACTTGAATTCTTCCTAAAAGTTCTTTCCAATAACTTTTTACATCATTTAGCTCTTGCTTACAATTTGGTATTTTGCTATATTTATAAGACATGTTTTTGCAGTCAATAATATTATCTTCTGCGCCTAATAATATAGATATTTCCTTTTCAGAAAAGCTTTCAACTTCTATTTCTATTTCATAACAAATACAGGTATTTTGACCAAGTGAATTTTCATTATTTAAACTAACTTTTTTTATTCCATCTGGATTTTGTATTCCACCTTTCCCAAAAAAGAAATTTTTATTTCCTGTATATGATTTTATTTTTTCACTACATGAAACATATGCAATTGATTGTAGCAATTCACTTAAATACATATTTTTTGCAAGAATAATATTATTATTTTTATCATAATCTAAGTTAATATAACCATTAGATTTTACACCATCTTCACCCAATACTGGCTTTGTATAATAAATTAATTTTAATCTTTTCTTTGCTTGTGTTGTATTTTTTAATTTTAAAATTTGAACCTTTATACTATCTTCTTTTGGCACAAACACCTCTAATTCCTGCTCTATTCCATCACTTTTGTGTATATATTTTGCATAGCCAAATCCATATATTACATTATAATTTTTGTCATCTGGCATTGGATTTAAACCAAGTGACCAAGTTTTTTTGGTATCTATATCTTTTAAATATATTGCCTCTGGCGGAATGTCATAATTTGCACTATTTTCCCAGCTTGTAATTCTATTTAATCTACTATTTTTATACCAAGTATAACCTCCCATACTTTGTGTTACAAGTGTTCCAAACTTTTCGTTTGCTAAAATGTGGCTCCATACTGTAGGAAGTCTATTTTGTTTATTTGCCTTTATTAAATATTCTTTACCATCTTTAGAAAATCCACCATATTCATTGTAATATTTTATATCTTCTACATTTTGCATAATATCTATATCTTCATTAGATTCTTCTGTAATTACTGGCATTTGCTCTTCTTGTCCTATTTCTTTATAGTTTTCTAAATATTCTTCTTCTATTTCTTTTAAATTATTTGTAATTCCACCTTTTTTGCCATCTATTATTATTGAAGAAACAAAGTTTATTAGTTCTATATCATTTCTTTCCATTTCTGCAACAGAAAGAGTAAAAATCCCACCTTTTATATTTTTTAAATATGCCATCTGACTATTTAAAATTGCACCTTCAATTTCTTCTTTTACATAGTTCTCATAACTATATTTTTCTTCATCTAAAATAACAATATCTACTAAAACATTCTTTGTTTTAAAGTATTCATATGCCTTTAACACTTCTTTTACAACATAACTTTCATTTGCATCATTTATTTTAACCAAAATTATTGGAAGATCTCCAGAAATTCCATATTTCCATAGTTCAGATTGATTAAATGTTTTGTTTTTATATTTTTTTAAATATAAACTTTTTGCTGGGTTTTGAAAAATAATATATGATAGCATTTTTTGATAATTGTCTATATCTTTACCTTTTATTCTTAAATATCTACTTTCCGCTTCTACTCTTGCTTTTGATAGTTCAAATGCCTTTTTTACATTTTCTTCTATTTTGTATTTTTCTAAATTATAAATTGCTTTTTCTTTATCAAAATTTGCAGATAAAATTAAGTCTATATTCTTTGTTTCATTTGGCTTTATTTTTATTATTCTTTTAAATGCTATAACTGGCTCTGTTACAAGTCCTAACTTTTTAGAAAATGGTATTGAATTTTTTATCATATTTGGAATATCTAAATTTCCCCTGCCAAGTAATTTTTCTTTATCTATTTCATATTCTAGTTCATGTTCTTCTTGTCCTGATTCAAAAAGTGAACTTGCAAGATAAGGTTCTTGATCATCTTCTTTTCTTTCTTTTCTTTTTACTATTAAAATATTTTTTTCTTCATCATAATCAAATTTTAAAAATAAATTGTTAAATGCTGGATGAGCATATTCTTGTGCTTTTGTTGATAATACCGGTTCAAAATATGAACTTATTTCAAGTATTTCTTCATCATTTCCTATATTTTCTAAACTTAGTCTTCTTATTTCTACAGGTTCATTACTATCTACTGTTATTGTAACTTTGCTTTTAATATTTCCATATCTTATTTTAGTTTCATCTTTATCTGGCATAAAGCTTGTTTCATAATTTACCTTTTTTAAATCATTTTGTGGATAATTTGTTGTCCAAATATCTTTTGTTTTTATATTTTTTACATAAAAATATATACCTTGCATATAATCATCTGTTACTTTAAATCTATTTATATACAAGTCTTTATATTTACTAACACCTGCTCCTTTTTGGTTAATTCCTATTGTATAATTTTCGTTTGAAATTATATTACTTCTTATTAGTCTTTCATCTACTTTTTGGTATGTGTTTATAATATAATCTTCATAATCTAAATATTTTAATTTTTCTACTTTTTCTTTATCTTCTTTAGTTACTATATATTTTTCTGGTTTTCTTTCTTGTAATAGAACAGATACAGCTTCAATTTCTGGGTTTTTCATAAATCTTTTTTGCAAAATATTGTTATTAAATAAATTGTTTATAGATAGTAAAATTAACCCTTGATGATGTGCCATATACGTTTTTACTATGCTTGCCCTTTCATTTTTTTCCACTCTTTGTGGTGTAAAATCTATTGATTCATAAAATCCGTATTTATCTTTTGCCCCATATTGTTCCATTAGTTTTAAGTTTTTTACAACCTCTTTTGATTTTTCATTTATGGCTAAAACACTTCCATAACTAGAAACAACAAATTCATCTGCAAGTCCTCTTTTAAGTCCAAGCCATGGAACTCCAAATGCTTTATACTGATAATTTGAATGTAAATCTTTTAAGTTAAAAGCCGCTTCTGATATTCCCCATGGTAAATTTAGTTTTTTTGCATATTCAATTTGACACATTTCCATAAACTTACAAGACTCGTCTAATAAGCTTCCCTCATATTTAGGAATATTTATATTTGGCATTAAATATTCAAATGCAGTTCCAGACCATGATACAAGTCCACTATAGCCATTTAATGTAGTAATTGTTCTACTTAAATTTTTCCAATGTTTTACTGGAACATCTTTTTTAGCTATCGCAATTAAACTTGCTTGTCTTGCCTCTGATGCTAATAAGTCATAATAAGAGTCTGTTAGTCTATTATCTTCTATATTAAATCCTATTGAAAATATTTGATGTTCATGATCGTAAAGTGGTGAAAAATTAGTATTTTCTATCATATTATTTATTATTAATAACAAATTATTTATTTTTTGTTCTAAAGCTTCATTTTCTATTTTTATATTTTCCAAAAATGTTTTTACAACAAACAAATATCCTACAAAATTTCCACTATCTACTGTTGATATATATCTTGGAATTAGCGGTTTTTTTGTCTTTGTATTATACCAATTGTAAAGATGCCCATTCCATTTTTCTAAAGTTTGCACATTTGTTAATATATTATTTAAAAGATCAATACATCTTTTAATATCTATAAATTTTAAATCATATGCAGAAATAACTGCAAGTAATGATAATCCAATATTTGTTGAAGAAGTTCTTGATACTATTTTTTCTTTTCTATCTTCTTGATAATTGTCTGGTATTAGAAAATTGTTTTTTTCATTCAAAAACTCATCAAAAAATTGCCATGTTCTTTTTGCAATATCTATTACATAATCTTTTTCTTGTTTGTTTAATCTTTCTATTTGTGTTTTTTTCTCTTTTTCCTTACTAACTGTACACATTATATATGGTGTAATTAACCATAAAATTCCTAAAACTAATGTAAAAATATTTTTATATAATAAATATATAAATATTGCAAATAGTACATTAATTATCATTTGTTTGTAATAAGAAATCACATCTGTTTTTGATTGTTTTTCTGCCTCTTCAGACGTTGTCCATTCTAGAAGATGTTTTTTAGAAATTAATACTCTATAAATTGTTTTTACTATTGATTTTGTTGAAATAAATGCCTTGTATGGTAAACATCCTAAAGTTAAAATAAGTCTACAAAAAGCTCCCTTAATTCCAGATATTCTTGGCAAAAAATCTTTTTGCTTTTTTTCTCCTTCTTTTTTAAAAATTATTTCATTTATTATTTCAAGCAAAAATGGCATTAAAAATGAAACATATATTAACGCTATAACTCCTACTGTTTTTACATTTAATGCATTTTTTAAAATAATTAAATATATAAAAGAAATAATTATTGAAATTTCTAAAAGACTTCTTCTTAAATTATCAAATATTTTATATTTTGAAAGTAAATTTAATGGATTTTTTATTTTGCCATCTTTTGTCTTTACCTTATTTTTTAACCAACCTGCAATTTGCCAATCTCCTCTTATCCATCTTGAAAGTCTTGCCATAAAACTTAAATATTTGCAAGGATAGCCATCCATTAGCATAATATCTGTTGCAAGTCCACATCTTAAATAATTTCCTTCTAATAAATCATGACTTAACACTGTATTTTCTGGGATTGTATTTTTCATAACTTTAGAAAATGTTTGAATGTCATATATTCCTTTTCCTGTAAATATTCCTTCTCCAAAATTATCTTGATAAGTGTCAGAAATTGCATTTGTGTAGGAGTCAATTCCTCCAGATCCTGCAAATATTTTTGTAAATAAATTTTTATAACTTATATCTAAATTAATTCCAACCCTTGGCTGTATTATTCCATAACCATCTACAACTATATTTTTCTTTTCATCTATTATTGGTTTATTTAAAATATGTGCCATGGCACCAACTAATTGAAATGCAGACTCTAAAATTAGGTCAGTATCTGCGTCAAGTGTTATTACATATTTTAAATTTTCTATTTTGCAATTTTCTTCAAATGTGTTTACTTTAAATGTATTGTTTTTTTGGCCTAATATATATTCATTAAATTCATTTAATAATCCCCTTTTTCTTTCCCAACCTAAATAACTATTTTCTTTACTATTCCATATTCTATTTCTATATATAAAAAAGAAAATAGGATTATCTTTTTTATTATATTTTTCATTTAAAAACTGAACTTGTTTTAGTCCTTCTTCCACTACTTGATTGTCAAACTTTTCATCTTTGTTTTTACTTTGTGAGCAATCTCCAAGCAATGCAAAATAAAGATTTTCAGATTTATTTGCTATATAATAAACCTCTAATTTTCTCATTAATTCCTTTACTTTTTCTTTGCTTTTTAAAATTGTTGGGATAACAACTATAGTTCTATTTTCTTCATCAATTCCATTAGATAAATCAATTTTAGGAATAAGTTTTGGCTTTACAATTTTGTTTAAAATATATTGTACTACCTGAATTACAATCTCACTTACTGGTATTAATATTAAAACAAAACTTAAAATTTTAAGCCAAATACTTTTTACATTTAATATAGATAATACACCAATTGATATTCCAATTGTAAAAAGTAAAACTGCTAATACATATACTTTGGTCTTAGCATTTTCACTCATTTTTTTACTTGCTTTATAATTTAAAGCTTCATACAATTCATTTATACCATTATCTATTAAATAATAGCCTATATGACTTTGCTTTGTGCCAATATCATGTGCTTTTGCAAGCTCTAAAGTTTTTTTAGCAATATAAATTTCAGATATTTTGGTTTTAGTAGAAATTTCTTTTATTTTATTTCTATAATATGCTTTTGTATTATGCTCCATTTTAATATACACATTAGCTGGATCTTCATTTAAAATTTCCTCTACTCCGTTTAACTTTTGAAAAATTTCTAAGAAATCAATTCTTTGAATCTCCTTAATGCTTGTTATATAATTGCTAATTAAAACTTTTTTAATAGCAATATCAAAATGTTCTTTTTTTATTACATCAGATACACTACTTCCTGAAATTTCAACAGTTTCCTCTAATGCCTTTAAATAACTTACACCTTTTTTCCCATATCTTTTTAAAGTATATGACATATATTCAATAAACGGATATTTCATATCTTGAAACACTGTTTTTGTTAAATTAGATGTGTTTTTAAATTTTATATCAGCTTTATCTTTATTTTCAATAAGCCTTTCTACAATGTTTTCAACCTTATACTTTTGAATTTGAGCACTATAAATTTTTTCACAAACATCTTTTATAGAACTTATAATTGCTATTTGCAAAAAAACGCCAATATTCCATATTTCATCCATATTTAATGTTCTTTTTTTCTGATAACTTTCAATGTATCTTTCTAAATCTTCTTTTTCTATCTTTCCTTCAGTATAGGCAATAATCTCAAAAGCAAGTACATATATTCTTGCAAAACCTTGGTAAGGTCCATTTGCAATCCCTAAAAAATTAACATATTTAGAAACAGTTAAATCTTCTTGTATTTGCTTTACAGTTTCTTCTATAATATAAAAATTATCTAAAATCCATTCCCCTGCAGGATGAATAGTAATTCCAAGTTTAACATGTTCATTTAATAAATTATAAACTTCTTTAATAAATTTATAATTTTCTATCATATCTGGTACTGGATAAGTATCTTTTTGTGACTTTGGTTTTAAATTATGATCTGTCGCAATTTTTTCTAAGTGGCTCTCCAATTGCCTTTTATCAAGCAAAGTACCATTTAGCCTTAAAGCTTTTTTTATATTCAAAAAATTTCCACTCCTTTAATATGTTTTACACATATTTTCTACAATTTGTGGAAATTTTATACATGTTAAAAAAAATTAGACATTGGGACGGGGTTTTTGTCTTAACCTTTTTGAGATTTTTCATAATTACACATATATTTATAAAAAGCAAATATTATTAAAAATCAAATTTTAGAATTGAAAATAATTGAGTTAGAAATTTTTATATTAATTTTATGGAAAGAGTTCATCTCCTGATGGAAGGGTGCCATAAAATTAATTTAAAATTTCTTCGATAATTATTTGAACGATAAAATTTTATTTTTAATAACATTTGCTTTTTTATTTACTAATTGTGAAATATTAAAAAGTCCCAAAAAGGTTAAGACAAAAACCCCGTCCCAATGTCTAAGCTTCTCTTCTCCAATAAAATAGGTATTGCTGTGCTATGCCTGATAAGTTTCCAAATTTTTCTTTTGCTAAGTTTTCTATTTTCTTTTTGCTTACTTTTTCTTCATTTTCCTCTTTTATATATAAGTCATTCATTACTCTTCTAACCCAAACATCTATTGGAAATACGTCAAATCTTTTTAGTTCGGAAAATAATAATATACAATCTGCGACTTTAGGACCAACACCAGAAAGTTTTAATAATTCTTCCCTTACTTTTAATGTATCTTTTTCTTCTTTTAAATATTCAAGGTCTATTTCTTTATTTAAAATCATCTGTGTTGTTTCATATAGTCTTATATCTCTAAATCCCAGGCCCAATTTTCTGTATTGTTCTATTGTTACATCTTTTAATTGATTTACACTTGGAAATGTATAATATTTATTGTTGTTCCATATTATTTCATTTCCATATGTTTTTGATAGTTTTTCTATTATGCCCTTAATTCTTGGTATATTGTTATTTGCTGATATTATGAATGATATTATTGTTTCCCATAAGTCCTGATTTAATATTCTAATTCCTTTTCCATATTCTATGCTTGTTTTCATGTTTATATCTACTTTTGATAGAGTTTTTTTTATGTTCTCATAATCTCTTTCCAAATCAAAATAATAAGTAACTACATTTTTTATATCTCCACTACATATTCCCTTAAAGTAAACATCTTGTCCTTGTTTTTTTACATTTATTACATTTTGTTTAAAAACACCTGTATAGCTCTCATCACTTTCTTTGTTCCATCTAAAGCATTGACCGCAATCAAATATGTCTTTTAGTTCAAATGATTTTGCATTTTTTAAAATATATTGCTGTTCTTTCATATTTTTACCTCTCACTCTTTTTGTTTGTTTATATTAGTTTTATTTTTATCAATTTACATTCTAAATCTAGTATAGCATAAATTTAAACATATTAAAATATTTTTCTAATCAATTTTAAAACCAAGTCCTACCACTTCCCTTGAATTTGTAATTATTATAAAACTTTTAGGGTCTATTTTTCTTACTGTATCTTTTACCTTAGAAACATCGCCTCTTGCAGCAGCACACATAAGAACTAACTTTTCCTCATTAGTGTACATGCCTTTTCCATATAAACCAGTAGTACCACGTTTTATATTTTTTCCAATTTCTTTTGCAATTTCTTCATTTTTATCTGAAATTATAATTAATAATTTAGTAAAATACACCCCCTCAAATATAATATCTATAATTTTCCCCATAATATATATTGCAATTGCAGAATATAGACCTACTTCTATTTCTTTAAAAAATAATACATTTAATGTAACTATTATTATATCAATAATTACAATCATATTTCCAACTCTTATACTTGGGTTAAACCCCTTTATTATATTACTTAATAAATCTGAACCTCCTGTAGAGGAACCTACTTTTAAAATAATAGCTGTTCCAAGTCCTGTAATTACGCCACCATAAACACAAGCCAAAATTCTATCTTCTGTTAATGGTTTAAATTTGTCTAAAATATCAATAAATATAGATAAACTTGCAGTTCCTAACAAAGACTTAATAAAAAAACTTTTACCGTAATTTATATATTGCTAAAATAAATAATGGAACATTTAAAATCATTATTGTTGTTCCCATTGGAACTCTTAACAAATAATAAAATATTGTTGCAACTCCTGCAAATCCTCCTGATGATAATTGATTTGGTAATAAAAAAAGTGAAGTTCCAATAGCCATAAAAAATGCACCTACAATTGTCCCAGTTAGTTCAACTATTATTTTTTTAAAATTAAACATTTCATCAAAATGCATAAAAATCACCAATATTAATATTTGTAAATATTGGTGATTTTATACTTTTTTAATTTTCATATGTTTGAATTACTTCAATTTTAGATTTACCTTGTTTTATATTTTTATCTTGTTTTACAATTAAATCTACATTATATAATTCGTTTAATTTAATTACATTTTCTTTTTTATGTCCAATTACATTGTTTATATCAATTGGATTTACAGTTACTTCAACCTTTTTAGCTTTTACATTTAATTTTTTTATTTTTGAAACAATTGCATCATACCACATACCTGATTCAACAAGCTGTCTAAAAGCTGGGTGATAAGGTCCTGCTACAACCTCACTTTTACTATTTTTTGGATCTGATATTTCTTCTGTATTTTGCAATCCAACTCTTATAACATTAATATTTTTTTCGTCAAATATTCTAACAAGTTCTTTACAAATTTCAACAGCCTGTACCACAGATAATGGTTCATATGTTCCATTTTCATATTCTTGTTCTAACTTTGTATTTTTTACAACTAAAACAGGGTATATTCTTACCATTTTTGGTTTTAGTTTTACTAAAGCTTTTGCTGTATTTATTTCATCAGCACGGCTACTTTCTGGAAGTCCAACCATCATTTGATGTCCTAATGTAAAGCCATTCCATCTAATTAATTTAGAAGCTTTTTTTACATCTTCAAAATTATGTCCTCTATTTGCTCTTTTTAGTACATAATCATTAGCAGATTGAACTCCAAGTTCTATTGTTTTTACTTTATATTTTTTTAGTCTTTTTAATATAGTTTTATTAATATAGTCTGGTCTTGTTGATACTCTAATACTATCTACTTTTTTATTTTTTATATATTCATATGCAAGACCTAATAACTCTTCTTGTTGTTTTTCTTCAATTGCTGTAAAACTTCCTCCAAAAAAAGCAATTTCTACTAAGCTATTTTCTTTATTTATACTTTTTAGGTGTGTTTCTATTATATTTTTAGCCTCTTGCCTTGTCATATTTTTCTTTTGACCACTTATTGACTTTTGATTACAAAATATACAATCATTTGGGCACCCTAAATGTGGCACAAAAATTGGTATAACATACTGTTTTTTCATTAATACACCTCCTAAGAATTATAAACTTTCTATAGCATTATGTGCAGCATCCATTTGTGCCAACTTTTTGCTTTTTCCAGTTCCTACTGCAAGTTTTTTACCATTACATCTTACTTCCATTTCAAATCTTTTATCATGGTCTGGTCCTGATTCGTTTAATAATATGTATTCTATTTTTACATCTCCATGTATTTGTAGCTTTTCTTGTAAAACTGTTTTATAATCCTTTTGCCCAACATGTTTTGTCGCAAGTTCTATTTCATTTTTTAAATTTTCTATAATAAATTTTTCTGCAACTTTAAGTCCTCCGTCTATATACATTGCAGCAATTACAGCTTCTACACTATCTGCAAGTATAGCTGGTCTTTCTTTTCCACCAGATAATTTTTCAGACTTACCAAGATTTAAGAAATCACTAAAATTATGCATTTTTGCAATTTTATATAAACTTTGTTCACATACAACCTGTGCTCTAACTTTAGTCATTTCTCCTTCTTTTAAATTTGGATAATTTTTAAATATATACTTACTAGATATAAATTCTAAAATGCTATCTCCTAAAAATTCCAACTTTTCATTGCTTTCCACATTGTTTTCATATGCATATGATGTGTGGGTCATTGCTTTATTTAATAAACTCTCATCTTCAAATTGATAACCTATATTTTTTTGTAATTCTTGTTTTTTCATACATTTTCCCCTCCCTTCTACAGGTAATATTATATACCATTTTTATAAATTTGCAAGCAGTTTATTTAAAAACTGCCAAATTAATATGTTTTAACATTTTTTTCTATAGACATATTTTGTATTATATTATATAATATTGTTGGAAAGTTTTATTGAAAGGAGAATTAGTAGTGGTAACTGAAAAAGAAACATTTAAAAATGAAAAAGCAAATTCACTTCCTGATGCATTTAAACAGTTAGAAGCTGCCCGCATGCATTATACTGAAGAATTGTTAACACATCCAAAAAAGCATAAAAAAAATAAACACAAATCTTACAATGTATATTACTCTGGTTCTTCTAAATCATCAAAGAAAAATAAATCAATAAATCAGGACAAGCTATCATTTAAGCAATGGTTAGATTATAAAATAAATAAACTTAGGTATGATAAAGATGAAATTAAAAAACTATGCTTTATTACCTCTGGAATATTTGCTGTATGTATAACATTGGCATCTACAAACTACATATTTGCTCAATACAATAAAGAAGAAGAAATTAAACAAAAAATTGCTACAAATGTATTTGAAACAAATAGTGAATCTCTAAACCTTGATAAAATAATAATAGATAATGTTGGTATAAAAAAATCAAAAGCAATTGTAAATGATGAAGAACGTGAAGTTGCATTTGAAACAAAAAAACAAGATAACCCTAATTTGCCAAAAGGAGAAGAAAAAGTATCACAAGAAGGTAAAATTGGAAAAAAACTTGTTAACTGTATAAAAACATATCAAGATGATGAATTTGTAGATGAAAATATATTAGAAGAAAAAATAGTTGAAGAACCAATAACACAAATTATAGATGTAGGAACATCAGAATTTTTAGCAAAATACCAAGTTCACATTGGTGACAAAATGTATGTTACCGAAAATTTAAGCTTAAAAGAAAAGCCAGAAGACACATCAAACAATTTATGTATTATTTTAGCAACACTAGACGTTACATTACAAGAATTAAATGATGAATGGTGTAAAGTTACATATGAAAGTTATACAGGTTATGTTAAATCTTCATTGTTAACATCAGAAGCTGTAACACCTGGTATAGGAGAAAAAAATAGGGTCCAAAAAATACGTAGCACATTAGATGCAAACATGTCATTAAATAAGCCAAGTGGGCTTACATTAGAAGATTTTAAAAAAATTCTTAGCAATAATGCAAGTGACACAAACAAAATATTTGAGCAAAACGCCGAAGTATTTTACAATGTAGAACAAAAATACAATATAAATGGAATATTTTTAGCATCTATGGCAATACATGAAAGTGGATGGGGATCATCTAAAATTGCCAAAGACAAGAAAAATTTATTTGGATTTGGCGCATATGATAGAAGTCCTTATGATTCTGCTGTAACATTTGCAACATATGAAGAAGGAATTGAAACAGTTGCAAAATACTTAGTTAAAAATTATATAAATGAAAAAAATGCTAAAATATATAATAATGAAACTGCAACAGGAACATACTATAATGGTCCAACACTTGTTGGAATAAGCACAAGATACTGTACAGATAAAGATTGGCCAACTAAAGTATATAAATATATGAACTATTTATATGAAAGACTTTAGTACCAAAAAGGAGTTAACATGAGATTAAAAATAAGAGTAAAAAACGAAAAAAAAGCTTTAATAATTTCATTTATATTTATAATTGCAATAATTTTTCTTTATTGCAATTATGTTTTTTCCCCAATTTTACAATATGTTTCTTATACAAATCAAATAGAAAACTTTGCAAAAAATAATAGTGAACCCATATTTAAAATAGGAAAAGTTGTTTTATATAGTAGTGCAGATGCTGTTGATAGCAGTGAAGGTGAAATTCTTAGAGACTTAGATATAAGCCAATATACAGATATTGCAATATATATTGATAATAAATCATATATACAAAATTTAAGCAATAAAAATACAGTAAGTGAGCTTTATATTGACAGCATAAAAATAAATCTAAATTCAAACAAGGGTACACAATCATTAAACTATAAAAATCCTTTCAATTTTGGAAAATATAGTGATTATGATGAAAATAAATCAAGAATTGACTTTAATATATTACACACAAATCAAGACAATGAACAAAATGATTTCTCAAATCCAACCTTTTTTACTGATTGTTCAAACCCTATAACTCTTAGTTATCTTAACAAAAATGTAAAAAAGAATTGTGAAATAACAAAAAATAATGAAACAGTAGATTTTAATGGAAAACTTTTAAAATTAGCTAATATTCCTATTTCTGATATCTCATATAATTTAAATTTTAAAATTCATTTAAAAAATAGTTTAGAACAATCATTTGTGTATAATGTTGACCTTAATATGCCACTTAAAGACAAAAATAGCAGTATTTATGATGGTTATATATTAAGTTATAAATATAATTCTAAAAATCCATATTATTTTATTAAAGAAAACTAAAAACAGGGCTCACACCCTGTTTTTTAATCTTCAAAAAAATTAATTATATCATTATTTAAATATTTTTCTGTATCAATTCCTTTGGCAGCTCTTTTAACTTTTGTAGAACCAACAGATTTATAAATATTATTATCATATTTTTCCAAAACAGGTTCATATGTATACACTGTAGCTGTCTTTGGCTTTTCATATTCTGTTTTGATTTGTTTTTGTGTTTGATTTTGCATATTTAAAATAGCATTTTTTAATTTTTCGTCAAATTCATCTTGCATTTGTTTTAATTTCTTTTGAAGTTTTTTATCATATTCATTTTGCATTTTGCTAACAATACTAGAAATTAACGTACTGTTTCCTTCTTGCATCTTTTTTAACTGATTATTTATTTCTTCTTCATTTTGTATTTGAAGCCTAGCTAATCTTTCATTTAATATATTTCTTGTATCTTTTTTTAGTTTTTCCACTTCTTTATTTAATACAGAAACTACCTGACCATTTACTCCTTCTAATTGTTCATTAATTATTTCTTGATTTTGTAATTTTATATTATTTAATTGTTTTGTAAATACCTTATTGCTTTTTTCTTGCATGTTTTTAACTTTAGCTTCAAGTAAACTATCATTTTTTTCTTGAACAATTTTTAATGTATTTTGTGCCTCTTTAGAAATATTATTTGCAATATTATCATTTAAGCAATTTACTTCATCTTTTAAAGCCAAAAATTTTTCATTAAAACCTGCTTCTGTATTTTGCGCATATTCTTTACTTTTCGCATCTATAAGTCCCAATTTTTCTTGTAATTTTAATGCATTTTCATCAATTTTACCATTTATTTCTTCTATGGTTCCTTGATAATTTAATTTTTTCATTTCTTCTGCTATAGCAAGTCCATATCTTTCTTCTGATACTTCTAATCTTTCTTCTACTGCAATTGCCAAATTTTTATACTTTCTAGAATTATCTTCTTGAGCTTTTTCTAGTTTTTCTATTTTTTCATTATATTCTTGTATGCTTTCTTTATTTTTTGCATTTTCCTCATTAAAGCCCTCTATTTTTTGTTCTAGTATAGCTTGTTTTCCTTCAAATTCTGTAATAATCTTATCATTGTTATCTATTTTATTTTGTATATTTTCTATTTTGTTTTTAACTTCTTCTTGTAACTTATTTGCCTTATTATCAATAGTTTCTTTATTTTCAGTTTTGATTCCATTAATTTTATTTTCTAGGTTTTCTTGAAGTTTTTTAAGTTTTCCTTCTGTTTCATTTTTAGAACTTTCTAAAACATCTTCTAGTTTTGCTTGAACGGCTTCAATATTATCTTTTTGTTTAGTTTCTATACTATCTATTTTGCTTTGTATTTCTTCTTGTAATTTATTTATATTTTTTATTTGTAAATCTTGATTATTATACTTTTTATTTAATTGTACTATTTCATTTTGTTTTTGTTTATCATTATTCTCAATTTGTTCAATTTTTGTAACAAGTTCCTCTTGTTTAGAGCCTATTGTTTCGAACTCAGCTTTAATATCTTCTATTCCTCTTTGATTATTTTCAATACCATTTAATTGTTCTTGTTGATTATATTGTATTTTTTCAATTACATTTATTTTTTCTTCGAAATTATTTAATTGACCTTCACAGTTTTCTTTTAAGTTTACTATTAAATCTTCTTGTTTTTGATTACTAACATTTATTTTTTCTTCTTGAGAATTTTGTAATTTTTCTATTACATTCATTCTATCTTCAAAAATATTTAATTGTTTTCCAAAGTCAGATTTTATATTTTTAACTTCTTTTTGATAATTTTCATTAAAGTGATTAATTAGTTCTTTTTTTGTTTCATTATTTTTTTCTAATTCTTCTATTTTTTGTCCATAATTATTTAGTTCTATTTCTTGTGCTTTTAACAAATCTACCATTGTACTTGATTTTGCTTTTTGTTTTTCAAGTTCCTGGTCTATATTGTTTATTATAGTTATATTTTCATTTTGTATTTGTTCTATCTTTTCTACTTGTGTATAAACCTCATTTACTTTTTTAGTATTTTCATCTATTTTACCAATTTTTTCTCCTTGGCATATTTGCATTCCTTCTATTTGACTTAATTTTTCTTCTGATTTTTTTTGATTTTCTCTTAATTCAGAAAATCTGTCTTTCATGCTTTCTACTTGTTTTTCTAAGCCTTTTGCTTGCAATTTTTCATTAACTTTACTTTCTAACTTTTCTATTTTTTGCTTTTCTTCTTGTAAGTTTTGATTAGTTTCCTGTATTTGTTCATTTATTTTTTCTATTTCTTTTGAAACTTCTTTTTGTTCTTGCAATTCTTGATTATTTTCTTGTAATTTTTGACTTATCTCTTCTATTTTCTTTGAGACTTCTTTTTGCTCTTGCAATTCTTGGCTATTTTCTTGTACTTTTTCACTTATTTCTTCAACTTTTTTTGCAATTTCTTTTTGTTCTTGTAATTCTTGGCAATTTTTTTCTACTTTTTTATTTACTTCTTCTATTTTATCTTGTATTTGGTATATTTCATCGTTTTCTTCTAATTTTTCTAATATTTCATTTCTTAAGGTTTGTATTTGTTTATTTAAATTTAAAATTGTTGCTTTTGTTTTCTCGTCTATGCTTGTAACTTCATTTTTTATTTTATTGTTTTCATTTTCGTATTTACTTGAAATTTCATTAATTTTTTTATTAATTTCTTCTTCTACTACATCATTTTTATTTTCTAAAAGTTCATTTACCTTTTCTTCTATTTGTTCAATTTGCTCATTATTATAATTTTCTTTTTCTTTTATTTCATTTATTTTCCCCTTTGTTTCATCTTGAACACTTTGGATTTCTTTTTCTAAAACCTTTATAATTCTTTTTATATCCGTAAATGTTTGCTCATATTCTTCTGCTGTATAATTGTCTTCTTGCTCATTTAATCTTTGGGTTATTTTCTTGTTTTCATCTATTATTCTATTTGCAATTTCTTCTACAAGTGATGTTAAATCCCCCATATCATTTTCTTGCTTTTCTACATATGAATTTATTTTTTTCTCAATTATTTTATTTATGTTTTCAGTAGAATTTGCATTTGATTTTCCTTGGTTATTTTGCATGCTAAAATTAAAAGTTTCAAAAATCTCTTCAAATTTACCTTCAATTAATTTTTTGCTTGAAGCTTTAACCTCTTTAATTTTTTTATTAATTTTTTCATTTTCTTCTGCATTTAATTTTTTTAAATCTTCAATTTCATTCTTAATTTCTACTATTTCCATTATTTCTTTATTCATAACTTTTTTCCTTCTCATTTTTATTGACTATATTTTATAATTTTAAATATAAATCGTCAATAGTATTTTGTCGATTATTTCACTTTTTTGTACTTATTTTTAGAAAAAAATAGAACCTATTAAAACGTAATAACACGTAATAATAGGTTTTATTTTTTGGAGGCGACACCCGGATTCGAACCGGGGATCAGAGTTTTGCAGACTCGTGCCTTACCACTTGGCTATATCGCCATTTTAATATATTATATGCTCTATATTTTTATATAGAACCTGGAGCGGGAAACGGGGCTCAAACCCGCGACCTCTGCCTTGGCAAGGCAGCGCTCTATCAACTGAGCTATTCCCGCATTTAAATGCATACTAAATTTTATTAGTAAGCATTTAAAATAATACCAAAAATACTGTGAAAAGTCAATACTTTTAAAAATTTTTATATATATTTTTTATTGCTTTTTTAACAGAGTTCAACTCTAAATTAGCTTTTAATTTTTTGTTAATGTATGATAATAATATGCACCATGTGGTGAACCATAATTTGATTTTCTACTATATCCTGATCTTACATAAGCATTACAATTGTTATTATAACTACTTTGCTTTGATGTCATACTGCCATTGTAAAAATACACACTTGGTTTATTTGGCGTATTAGAAGCATCAACTATATATGATTCATATGATATTAATTCAGGCGTTGAATTTGTGTATGTTGTAGAACTATTTCCAATTGTTATTGCTGCTCTACCAGTTCCCTTATCACTTATTCCTATTACACATGAATATTTAGAACTAATTTTACCACCATTTATATTTATATAATTTCTACTACTTGTACTTGTGTCATTCATTTCTGCCAAAATTGCACACCAAGAAGTTGTAACACTTCCACTAGTTGTAGATGCAGTTGTATGTGAAATTGTTCCTCCTGTTATATTTATTGATGGATTTGCTTTAGATTCCGTTTTTAGTGCATGGGCAGAAGATGCATTAATTGTTCCTCCACTCATGGTAAATGATGATTGCCCATCAACTGCAACTGCCATATTATGTTTTGTATTATTTATTGTTCCACCAGTCATATTCATTTTTGCACTATCGCCATAAACTCCTATCAATGTATCTTTACATGAAGTCCTTGTATCACTTGATATTGTACCTCCTGATACATTTAATACTGATGCGCCTGAAGCATATATAGCTTTTCCCCCCAATGCTGATGTAATTGTTCCAAATTTAAAATTCAAAGTTGTATTTATAATTCTTACTGTTGGAGAACTTGAGCCTTGCACGCTCAATGTTGAACCTGATAAATCAATAGTTCCTCCATTAGAATATATTGCATTTGAACTTACTGGACTCATATCAGAATAATGTATATATGCAGTTCCATTATTACTCAATGATGTCTTATAAGAATTAAAGCTTAGATACCAACATATTAAAGTTCCATTACTACCATTATATATTCCATTTGTATTTGAATATTGTGTTGAACCTATATTAGCCTGACTAGTTGATGATGTTCCTCTAAGAGTTAACTTTCCATAATTATATATTACATATGTATTATCTTCACTCCATTCCACTCTATAAGTCCCTAAAGAAACTGTTATAGTTTTATCTGTTCTCTTATTATTAATTTTTTCTTTAACATTTTTTAATAATGTAACTGTTCCAGAAACTGTTCCATTTCCGCAAATCACTATTACTTGAAGCCGTTCCTATTGCAGATTGTAATGTTGGATATAGCACGTAACAATCTGTTTCAGTAGATACTGCAACTGGTGATAATGAAAAATTCTTATATGATACATTACCAGCATTATCTTTTAACCAAATTTTCTTAGTTGTTCCATACTTCATGTCTTCAATAACTATTGTTTTACCAGTATGAGCCTTCCATCTACTATCTGTTGATGATAATGATGTGCTTAAATCTACTGTGTCATAATAGCCAGCCATTCCTGAGTGTCCTTCTGTTATATCAAATTTAACATTATAACTTGCTGATGAGTATGAAGATGGCTTAGAAATTGAAATAGCATATTTAAAGTCAGATAATTCTGGTGCTGTATTATCAAGATATTGTTCTCCTGTAACACTAGTTCCCGCCGCTAATGAATTTCCTGAAACATCATTTACAATACTTTGTACTATTGCAGTTCCATCATAAATTCCAGTTCCATCACTTACAGTTACACTTGTTGATGCACTTTTAATTCCCGATATAGAAACAATAATACTTAATGATTTAGATGTTATTGATCCATTTGTTGCAGGAATTCCAACATATGTTATTCCATATGTTCCTGCTGCAAGACCGCTTCCTTCATCACTTAAAGTAATTGTTACATTTTGTGATTTTGCATAAGTTGTATTACTACTTACCCTAATTGTTGGTGCAATTGAATCACTTATAGTTATTTCATAATTTTTAGAAACACCATTATAATTTGTAGTTGCTGCTATAGATACTATTATATTTATTTTTGAAGAAGTATACTGATTTGCTTTATAGCCTACAGTTACAGCTGTATTATTCTTTGCCGTTGCTGCATTTTCGCTTGTAACCGTTATATAATCCGTATTTTCACTTGTAACGCTCAATGTTCCAGTTTCTGAATCTACATAACCAGATGGTGTAACTGTAAATAAACCCGTTCCATTTTGGTAACTTACACTTCCACTGTTTTCACTAAATGTCAATGTTAAATTTGCTTTATTTATTGTAAACGCTTTTGCAGCCCCTGTTAATTTATAGTTTTCAGCTTTAGCTCTTCCTCCTGCTACACTTGATATGCTTGCTGTTGATGTGTAACTTCCTGCATTTGTTCCTGTTGTTCTTGTTATATTTATTGTTTCTCCTGTTACTCCACTTTCTGCAGTTGCTGTTGGTCCTTGTGCTGCTCCATTATATGTAAATGTTATTGTTTCCCATGTTACTGCTACTTCTTTTGCCGACATTGTCCATGTTATATTCTTTGCTGCTGTTGTTCCATCACTCCATGCATGGTTTTCATCTGGGGTTGCTGTTGCTGTATAGCTTCCTGCATCTATTCCGGCTGTTGTTCCTCCCCAACTCACGTAATTTCCTGTTACTCCTGTTTGGCTTTCTCCATTATATGTTTTGTCTGCTACTGCTGCTGTTGCTGTTGTTGCTCTATTTATTATAAATGCTTTTGTATTTTCTGTTAATTTGTAATTTCCAGCCTTTGCTCTTCCTCCTGTTACACTTGATATGCTTGCTGTTGATGTATAGCTTCCTGCGTTTGTTCCTGTTGTTCTTGTTACATTTATTGTTTCTCCTGTTACTCCACTTTCCGCACTTGCTGTTGGTCCTTGCGCTGATCCATTATATGTAAATATTGTTGTTCCCCATGTTACTGCTACTTCTTTTGCTGACATTGTCCATGTTATGCTCTTTGCTGCTGTTGTTCCATCACTCCATGCATGGTTTTCATCTGGGGTTGCTATTGCTGTATAGCTTCCTGCATCAATTCCTGTTGTTGAGTTTGCCCAACTTACATAACTTCCTGTTACTCCTGTTTGGCTCGCTCCATTATATGTTTTGTCTGCTGCCGCTGCTGTTGCTGTGGCTGCTTTATTTATTGTTAAATTTGCTCCTGTATATGCTAATGTGTAATTATTTGCTAAAAATGGTGAATTATCTGCTAGGGCTAATGTATTTTGTTTTATTTCATATGTTCCTACATTTTCTCCTGCATCTCTTGATAATGCTCCACTAAATTTTGGGGTTTGTCCACTTACTTGATTACTATATGTATATGTTAATCCTGGATCTCCTGCTCCATATGTTTTTGATTTTGCTTCTGCTTTTACTGTTAATGTTCTTTTATTTACTGTTAATGTTCCATTTGTTTTTGTTATTGTATAATTTCCACTTACATCTGTTGTTCCACTTTTTACTACTGCACTACTTACTGTATTTGCTGTACTTCCTACATTTGTTATACTTCCTGTTGCTGTTGCTGTTAAGCTCTGTCCACTTACTAATGTTCCTTCTGTTAATGTTACTGCTGCATTTGTTAGCGCTGCTCCATCATATGTTTTAGTTCCATCTGATGCTTTTACTGTTATTGCTCTTTTATTTATTGTAAAATTTAATACTTTTGTTCCTGTATAATTTCCCTTTCCTGTTATTGTTACTTTTCCTGTTCCTGCATTTATATTATCTGAATATACGAATGAATAATCTGTTCCTACTGCTAATAAATTTTCTCCATCTTTTACAGTAACACTTGGTTTCTTTTCTGTTCCATCATATGTGTAACTTGTTGGATTTAATGTTGCAGTAAATGTGCTTGCATTCTTTGCAGTTATTGTTAAGTTTGTCCCCACATAAGATAATGTATAATTATTTGCCAAAAATGGTGAATTATCTACCAAAACTAATGTATTTTTATTTATTGCATATGTTCCTACATTTTCCCCTTCAGCTCTTGATAATGCTCCACTAAATTTTGGTGTTTGTCCACTTACTTGATTACTATATGTATATGTTAATCCTGGATCTCCTGCCCCATATGTTTTTGATTTTGCTTCTGCTTTTACTGTTAATGTTCTTTTATTTATTGTAAAATTTACAATCTTAGTTCCTGTATAATTTCCCTTTCCTGTTATTGTTACTTTTCCTGTTCCTGCATTAATATTATTTGAATATACAAATGAATAATCTGTTCCAACTGTTAATGTATTTGTCCCATCTTTTACAGTAACACCTGGTTTTTTTTCTGTTCCATCATATGTATAAGTTGTTGGATTTAATGCTACGCTAATTGAACTATTATCTATTGATTTGCCTGTAACTTTAATACTTTTTGAGCTAACATTTTCTACTGAATCTTTTGCCCAAATATAATATGTTCCAACTGTTAATCCTGTTTTTGTTACAGTTTGTTTTTGAGTTTGAGTAATCTCGTTCCATCCTGTTGTTGGTAAAACATTACTTGATGTAATAGCCCACTTATTAACTAATGAACTACTGTCTGATAATGTAATTTGTAATGTATCGCCATATGTTATATCACTTGCAGCTATTGTAGGTGCAGTATTGTCAACCTCTATTTTAGAATCAAATTTTGTTAATATATTTTTATTTTGTGATTTATCTGTTAAGGTATTAGCATCAACTTCAACAGTTAACACACCATTTCCAGGTATTCCTGCTAATGTTAATTCATATTGAACACCATTTGTTATATTTTGTGCACTTCCAAGTGTTTTTGTTTTTGGTGTAACAACACTACCTCCAACTTTAACAACTATATTGCTAGCAGTTAAGCTATTCCCACTATAGTTTTCGTCGGTTCCTTTTAACAATAATTTTACTGTGTTTAAATTATTAATATACTTCTTGCCATTAATTGTTGTAACTGCATAGTTTTGTGTAATTTCTTTTCCAGAAATTGATACTTCTTCCGTATATGGACTTATTTCTAATACACTTACTTCCATTTTTTGCTTTTCTTGGTTTATAAGTGCTGCATAAAAAAAGCCAAAACATAAGGCTAGGCTTATCAATATAGATATACTAATAATTGTAATTTTGCTTAATTTTAAATTTTTTAATTTGCTTAGCATTATAAATACCTTCCCTTCGCAACATTTAAAAATAGTATTTTCTACATATATTTTAAGTTCTTAATTTACTAAAATCAATATAGGTATTTTATTGTATTTAAAACCGCCTTTTATCATACTAGGGATGCTTATTTGCCGTGTTTTGATGTCATATATTAAGTTTTGTTTACATTTTTATTACGTAATTTTTGACATAATCCGCAAATTTCTTATTTGCGTAAGCTTTTTTCGACTTTTTTGTATAAAAAATAAAAAAATCAGAATTTAATTATAATCTTAAATTCTGATTTTTTATTTTATTCTACAGACTCAACCTCTATTGTCCAAACAGGAAGTATATCATCTACTATTACTTTACATGTTGCTGTTAATCCTGCATTTGCTTCTTTTACTGTTATTGTACATTTACCTTGTTTTAATGCAGTTATTGTTCCATTACTTATTGTTGCAATATTTGCATCATTAGTTGAATAGCTTAATGTTCCTAAAGAAGCTCCTGTTATTGTTAAAACTTTTGTTTTATTTGTTGTAGTATTTAAATATACTTGCGTTGGATTTACTGCAATTGTTGCCTTTACTAATATTGTACTATAAACTGAATTTGCTAAAGTTGTTTTTGCTCCATAACCGCTTCTATATGTTTTTGACCCTGCTACATTAAATGCAACATCTATTCCATTATATGTAGTCTTTGATGTACCTTTTATAACTCCGCAATTAAAGTTTAGTTTTGAGTTTGTTCCTGTTAAATTTATACCATAGCCTGCTGTTGCCTCTATTACAGGAGCTTCAGCACTTACTATAGAGTTACTGTTATTTCCTATATTTACAGTTGCAGCTTGCAAACTACTAATTGCCGCTGTTTTACCTTTTATTGTTCCTCCTAATATATTAATTGTTCCAGCACCTGTTTGCCCTATTGCTACAGCTCCACTTGAATAAATTGTTCCATCATTTACTGTTAAATTTCCTCCATTTAATGTAAATGTATTAGTAGCAGATGTTGTAAATCCTCCTGTACCATTAATTGTTACTGTTTTTGCATTATTTACGGTAATTGTTGCATTTCTTGTAACTGTTTTTCCATTAGTATTTATCGTTACATTTTTATCAATTATTACAGTAGATATATCTGTATTTGTTTGTAATATTGTTATTGTTGATCCATCACTATCTGCTTTTGCTACAGCTTCTGCAAGAGTTTTAAAGTAATATGAACCATTTTTGGTTGTTACACTATAATTTGCTAAAGACCATTTTGCATATAATGTTATATTTCCACTTGGAGTATATGTGTTTCCAGCTGTTCCAACAAGTGTTGTAGTCGCTTGTTCTTTATACCAACCTTCAAATACATAATTTGCTCTTGTAAGTGTTGGTAATGTTAATTTAGCACTGCTTACAGTATTATCCCACATAGCATATAATGTCACAGTTCCATTGTTAGTACTTGTTAAGTTTGTTACACTTTGTCCATTTGTATATGCATTTCCTGTTCCATCATTTTTTAAATTCCAATCTTTAAATGCATATGTTGATTTTGCTGTTTGGCTTGTGCTTCCTTCATAATTTCCATTAAATGTTACTGTATACTGTCTTACATAACCATTTAATGTTAAGTTTTGTGCTTTGTCATATGTATGTGTTGAACTTGCAGTCGTTCCTCCTGTTGCTCCATTTCCATTATAGTTTACTGTATATGTATTTGCAGTAACCTTTGGTGTCATTGTAATATTTCCTGCTGGCATTGTAAAGCTTCCTGATTGTCCAGTTATATTAGCTTGCATACTTGTATTACTGCTTTCCCATTTGCTCCATGTATAACCTGTATTTACTGTTGCTTTTAATGTAATTACAGTTTCATAATAATAACTTCCAGTAGCTGTACTTCCAGCATTACTTACACCTATCAAAGATCCTAATGTAAATGTATATTTATTTCTAGAATATTCATACACAACTACTGTTGTTCCATCACCTTTTATTGTTACTGTTTGTTTTTCAGGTGCTGTAAATCCAGTATATGTATTAGTTTCTGGTGTTACATTACTATCTGTTGTTCCTGCTTTTTCTACAACTTCTACTTTTCCAGCTATTGGTGAATTTCCTTCTGGATATGTTCCATCTAAATTCATCTTTTTGTGTACGACTGTATATTTTGTATCTGTATTTGCAATCCATTTTGCATATAATGTTGTATTTGCTCCAATACTGTAACTTGCTCCACCATTTCCTGCTTTTGTTTTTAAGCTTTCATCTGTATACCATCCATCAAATTTATATCCAGCCCTTACAGGTGTTTCCAATGTCACACTTGGATTATTCCATTTTGCATATAATGTATGATTACTTGCTGTTGTTACTTTTGATGCACTAGTTACAATATTTGTATATGCTTCTTCTTTATACCAACCATTTAAGCTACATGCATATTGTTTATTAGAATTTGCCTTTCCTGCATATTTATAATTATATGTCAATGTGTATGTTTTTGCAGTTAAGCCTTCTTGTCCATTTACTGCTGGTAAATTTCCATATGTAGATGAGTAATTTACCTTTTTAGTATTTGTTGTAATTGTTCCACCTTTTGGTTCAAATGTTACTGTATATTCTTGACCTTGTAATATTTTACCATTTGCAACCAATGATAGATTTTGTGTTCCCATTGAAAATTGTTTTGTGCTTTCTGTTTCATATTGCACACCGTCTTTTGTCCAATTTGCAAAGCCATATATATAATAAATATCATTTGCTTTTACATTTGCTTTTATAGTTACATTTTGTCCCCATTTATAACTTCCAGCTCCTGTTACACTTGAAATATAGTCATTTTTACTTAATTCTAAAGTAAATTTATTTCTTGTGTAATATAAGCAAATTTTTGTACTACCATCTGGTTTTACAGTTGTGCTTGTAATAACTGTTCCAACACCTGATGTTCCTCCTACTAAGTTTCCTCCAGCAAATGTTGTATTTGCTATTTCTAAGCTTTTAGCTTCTGTACTTATGGTAAGTGTACTATCTGTTGTTCCTGTTTTTGTAGTTGTATCATATAAAGTATATGTATTGTCATTTGCATTTTCTAAATAACGACTTACTGTATATTTTGTATTAGTACTTGGTTTAAATATTCTGTATACTGTTGCTCCACTTGTTGTTACTGTTGCTGTTGTTGAACTGTCATATAAGTAGCCTTTATAATATGCTCCTTCTGTTGTATCTGTTCCTTTGCTTGCACCTGTTACTTGTATTCCAAAGTTTACACTTTCCTTACTTGTTCCTAATACTTTTCCTGTTGTACTTCCTACTACATCTTTATATGTTACTTCATATTTATTTGGTGTTTTACTTGCACTTGCTGTTAATGTTATTGCTGTTCCATCTTGTATTGCTGGCCATGTAAATGATCCATATGGATTAACTGTACTACTTTTTACATATGTTTCATTATTACTTGTCCATTTACTAAATGTTACTGTATGTCCTTCTATTGTCATTGTTTTTGCTGTTAAACTTGGTACTGTTGCTCCATAGTAATATTTTACACTATTTTGCACTGTAACACTTTCTATATTTTCTCCTGCTACTGTCTTTAATGTTCCACTTGTACGTGCATAATATAATTTTATTACTCTTGTTCCATCACCTTTTATTGTTGTACTTGTTACTGTTTTTCCATCTACTTGTCCATAACTATAATATATTCCATTTGTAACTAATAGTGTGCTATCTTTTAGGTTTGCTATTGTAACTTCGCTGTCTGTTGTTCCTGTTTTTGTACTATCTGTTTTTGTTGCTTCTTCCTCATATGTTCCATCTGTTTTCATTACATAGTGCTCTACTGTATATTTTGTTTTATCATATGCTGTAAATATTCTATATACTGTTGCTCCACTTGTTGTTACTGTCGCTGTTGTTGCACTACTATATACATAGCCTGCATAGTATTTTCCAACAGTTACATCTGTTCCTTTGCTTGCTCCTGTTACTTGTGTTCCAAAGTTTACATTTTCTTTACTTGTTCCTAATACTTTTCCTGTTGTGCTTCCTACTACATCTATATATGTTACTTCATATTGGTTAACATTGTAATTTGCAGTGTAATTTTTATTTCCTGTACTTCCTTTTGCAATTGTTACAGTTGTACTTGGTGTTGTTCCATTACTTCCAGTCCATCCTGTAAATGTATATCCTGTTTTTTGTGGATTATTTAAAGTTATATTTTGACTTTCTACATTGTAAGATGTTGGATTTGTTTTTCCTGCTACAAGTGCTCCTCCATTTAAATTATATGTAATTGTATAATTTTGTATAGTTCTTGAACCATTTGCTGTTAATGTTACATTTCCTGCTGGCATTGTAATTTTAGCATCTTTTTGTGTTGTGTTTGCAACTAAGCTTGTATTGTTTGATACCCAATTTACAAAACTATATGTATATCCTGCAATATCATTTAATGTTGCACTTAAATCTATGTTTTCTCCATATTTATAAGACTTGCTTGTATTTGTTATTCCACTTACTTCCCCTGTTGCTGATACTTCTTTTACATGTTCATTTTTTGTAAGTGTTAATGTATATGAATTTCTTGTGTAGTAATATTCAATTACTGTTGAACTGTCTGCTGCAATTGTTGCTGTTTTTTCTTCTGGTGTTGTAAATCCTACATATGTTTTTGGTGTTGCATTTGTTGTTGTTCCTGTTTTACCTGCTTTAATTTCAGTATCTTTTAAATCATAACCTGTTCCTTCAATATTTTGAATATAATATTTAACTGTATATTCAACTTGACCTTCTTCCCATTTTGCGTATAAAGTTGTATTTGCATTTACTTTGTAACTTGCTCCTGGGTCACCTACTTTATTTGCATCTGTACATTCTTTGTCAGTATACCATCCAGCTAAACCATATCCTGTTCTTTTTGCACTTGGCAATGGATCATTTTCTCCTTCTTGCCAGTTAGCATTAAGTGTTACTATAGCTCCACTAGTTTTTGCTAAGTTTATTACACTTGCTTTATCTAAATATGTATTATTGTTTGAATCTTTCCAATTTACAAAATCATATTTATATGCAGCTACTGTATTTGTACTTCCAGAATAATTATAATTAAATGTTACTGTATATTCTTTTTTATAACCATTTGCTGTTAAATTTTGTGCTTTATCATATGTATGTGTTGAACTTGCTGTTGTTCCTCCTGTTGCTCCATTTCCATTATATACAACACTATAAGTAATTGGTGTTCCTTTAACAGCATTTGCAACTATTGTAATATTTCCTGCTGTCATAACAATGTTTCCTTTAATTGTCGTTGGTACTGTTACTCCATTTCCTTCAGTCAATGTCCATTTATCCCATACAGAAGCATTATAACCTGTAATATTTGTTTTTACAGTTGCATTAATAGCTACTGTTGCGCCCCATTTGTATGTTCCTGCACCTGTTACAGTTTCTATATATTCATTTTTTTCTAATGTTAATGTATATTCATTTCTATCATAATATAAATATATATTTGTTGTTCCATCTGGTGCTACAGTTGTTGTTGTAATAGATGTTCCAACTCCCAAAGTTCCACCTGTTAAATTTGCTCCTACATATTTAGTATTTGCAATTTGATTTTTATTTGCTTCTGTTAAAAGTGTAAGTGTTGAACCAGCTGCTGCTTTTCCTTCTATAACATCTCCATATAATGTGTAGTTTTCATTATTTGCATTTTCTAAATAACGGTATACCTTATATGTTACTTGGTTAGCAGACCAACCAGCATATATTGTTATATCTTTTTGTGGTGTATATGTTCCATCAGCATTTAATACTAAAGCTTGTGTACAATTACTGTCCAAATACCATCCTGTAAATGTATAGCCAACTTTTTTAGCTGTTGTTAAATTTATGCTGTTATTTTTATAATTTGCAGTTAATGTTCCATCCTCATCTTTTGTTCCAAATGTATATGTATTTCCTACAAATTTTCCACCGCCTGTTAATAACCAACTTTCAAATGTTTTAGTTGAAACTTCACTTCCAACTTCTGTTGTTCCTCCATTTGCATTATATGTTACAGTAAATCCTTTAGGTGGTGTTATATTTGCATTATCTACTACATATGTTGACTCATATGCCTGTTCTATATTTAGATCTTTGCTATATGTTCCTCCATTTGGGTTAATTGTTAATGTTGATAAATCTCTTACATATTTATATTCTATTATTGTTGTTCCATTTGCTAATATTTCTTTATTTTGTTTTGCTGGTGTTGTAAATCCTTTGTATGTTTTTGGACCAGCATTTGTTGTTTCTTTTGTTGTTCCATATTTTACTTCTTCTTCTGATGGAACACTTGGGTATGTTCCGTCTATATTTTGTTTATAATGTTTTACAGTATATTTTGTATTAGTATTTGCGGTCCATTTTGCATATAATGTTATATTAGCTGTTGGTGTATATGTATTGTCTGCATTTAATTTTACTTCATTTTTTAGTTCTGAATCTGTATACCATCCAACAAATGTATAACCTACTTGTGTCGGAGTAGTTAATGTAACATCATTATAGTTTTCTGTTACTTTTCCATTACCTGCACCATATGTATAAATGTTTCCACTTAATGTACCAAAACCATCTTTACTCCAAGATTTATGTGTTTGTGTTAATACTGTATTTGCTCCACCGTCATAATTTGGATTTAATGTTACTTTATATCCACTACTATTATAAGTACTTAAGTCTAATTGTGTGTTGTAATTTTGTTCTTTTGTTGTATTTCCACTTAATCTTGAAATTGTTAATTTATATTTATTAATGCTCCATCCAGAATATAATGTAATATTTTGGCTTGGTGTATATGTTTTATCTGTATTTAAACTTACTTTATTTGTACATTGCTCATCTAAATACCATCCTGTAAATGTATAGCCTTCATGTGTTGGATCGTCTGGCATTTCTATACTATCATTTTTATAATTTGCAACTATTGTTCCAATTCCTGCACCATATGTATAAACATTTCCATTTAATGTTCCTTGTCCTGTTTTTGTCCAATTTGTAAATGTTTTTGTTGAAGTTTTTTTAGTGTAATCATCTTGTCCTCCAAAGTTTTTAAATGTAACCACATATCCAGCGGGTGCTTCTATTTTATTAGAAACTGTATATGTTGATTCAAATTTTTGTGTAACTGTTACTGTTGATTGAGAACCTTCATATTTTCCTCCATTTGGATTAATATTTAAATCATATGATTTTCTTTCATACTTATAAATAAATTCTGTATTTCCATCCTCTGTTATTTCTTTTGTTTGTGTTTGTGGTGCACTAAATCCTAAGTAGCTTCCTTGTGTAGTATCTTTTGTAGGTGGTGTTACTTTATTTCCTGGCACTGCTGATTTATTTTCTACATCTGTTGGAACACTTGGATATGTTCCATCTATATTTTGTTTATAGTGTTTTACAACATATTGTCCTTGTGCCCATCTTGCATATAATGTTTGATTTGATGTAATTTTTACAATTGTTGATGATGTTATTTCCTCTCCTTGTCCATCTTGTTTTGTATACCATCCTCCAAATCCATAGCCTGCAAGCTTAGCTACTGGAAGTTCTCCATATGTTGAATCATATGTTACTTCTTTTGTAGTTGGATTAACTGTACCTTCACCTGGATCAAATGTTACCACATATTTATTTGCATTCCATTTTGCATAAATTGTAATATCTTTTGTTGGTAAATATGTTCCATTCTCATTTGTTGTTAACTGTGTTTTTAAATCTTCATCTATATACCATCCTGCAAATGTATAACCTTCTTTTGTTGTTGTTCCAATTGTTATACTTGATTTTGTATCGTCCCAATGTGCATATAATGTTTCATTATATGCTGGCATTGTTTTATATTCTTTCTTTGTTCCATTTGTTGCATCTGTATACCAACCTGTAAATTGATATGTTGATGTTTGATTATCAAGTGCTGTTCCTCCATTTGTATTAAATGTAACTGTATATTTTCTTGATGCACTTGGCATTTGTATTGTTTCATTGTAATTTGCAGTTGTTGGTTCAGGAGTACTGTTTCCACCATTTGCATTATATGTAATTGTATATTTATTTATTTCCCATATTGCATATAATACTAAATCATTAGAAATTGTATTTGCTCCAATCGTATCTGCTGGATTATATTTAACCTCTGTTGCTGCTCCATTTAATCCCCAACCTTTAAATGTATAGCCTGTCCTTGTTGGCTTAGTAGCACTTAAAGTTAAAGATTCATTATATTTTTTAGTTTGGCTTCCTGGTGCTCCGCTTCCTCCATTTGCATTATATGTAATTGTATAACTATTAACACTCCAACTTGCATACAATGTTTGATTTGCAGTTATAGTAACTATACTTTGGTCTGTAATTTTTGTTCCAGCTCCATTTAGCCCAGTATACCATCCGTTAAATTTATAACCTGTCTTTATTGGTGTTGGCAATTGTCCATAACTTTCATTATATGTTACTGTTTTAGAAGATGGATTTACTGTTCCTTCATCTGGATTAAATGTTACTATATATTCATTTGCTTTCCAATTTGCAATAAATTCCTTATCTCCTGTTGTTCCTTTTGAAATTGTTACTGTTGTGTTTGGTGTTGTTCCATTACTTCCTATCCATCCTGTAAATGTGTAACCATCTTTTTGTGGATTATTTAGTGTAAAACTTGCTGTTTCTATTGTGTAATTTTTAGGATTTGTTATTCCTTCTGCTAGGTTTCCACCATTTAATGAATATGTAATATTGTATGTTATTGCATTCCATTTTGCACTTAATGTCACATTATCTTCTACTTTATATGGTGATGTAACTTCTAATTCTTGGTTTAACCATCCTTTAAATGTATAACCAGTTTTGCTAGTAGTTGGTAATGTTACTTCTTTTTCATATTTTGCAGTTATGTTTTCCACAGAATTTCCACCATTTGTGTTAAATGTAACTGTAAATAGTTTTCTGTTGTAATAATATTTTATTATTGTACTTCCATCTGCCTTAACTACAGCTGATTTTAAGTTAGGTGTTTCAAATCCTTTTCCATAATCTTTTGTTGCAGGTGTTACCTCACTTCCAGTTACTGCTGTTAAAGTTTCTACTTCTGGCTCACCATATTGGTCATCTTCTATATTTTGTTTATAATGTTCTACAATATATTCAGATTCACCTTCTGTCCATTTTGCATATAATGTATGATTGTTTGCTATTTTAACTTTTGTAGTTGTTTCTATTTTATTTTTAAATGTTTCATTGTCTAAATACCATCCTGCAAATGTAAATCCTTGTTTTTTAGGTTTTTCTAAATCACCATAGTTTTGTCCAAATGTAACTTCTTTAGAAGCTATATCATTTCCTCCATTTGAATTAAATGAAACTGTATATTTGTTTGCTTCCCAATTTGCAGTATATTGTTTATCACTTGTGCTTCCTTTTTCAATTGTTACAGTTTTACTTGCTTCATTTCCATTACTTCCTGTCCATCCTATAAATGTATATCCTTCTTTTTGTGGATTATTTAATGTAAAGCTTGGTGTTTCTATTGTATAACTTTCTTTATTTGCATTTTCTAATGTTCCACCATTTAAATTATATGTGATTTTATATGTTATAATATCCCATTTTGCATATAATTTATGGTTATTTGGTGTTGTAACTTTAGTTGTTTCTTCTATTTTATTTTTAAATGTTTCATTATCTAAATACCATCCTGCAAATGTATAACCAGTTTTTGTTGTAGAAGGTAAACTTCCGTATGCTAAATCATATGTTACTTCTTTATTTTCTACACTGCTTCCACCATTTGTATTAAATGTAACTTGGTATTTATTTTGTGTCCATATAGCATACAAATTTAAATCTTCACTAAGTTTAGTTTTGCTTCCAACTAAATATTTTGTTCCTGTTCCATTTTGGTTAGTATTCCAACTATTAAATGTATAACCTGTTTTACTTGCTTGTAAATCAGAAATTTGTACTTCTGGGTTAAATATATTTATAATTGAGTAACTATTTACTTTTCTTTCTACTGTTTGTTTGCTTGGAGTTGTACCTACTCCACCATTTAAGTTATAAGTTACACTTACATTTTTAGTATATAATCCATAATATGTAACATTTGTTGTAATTTTTAAAACTTCTCCGCCTCCGTGCTTCTATTTCTTTATCGGCAGAATTTAAAGTATCTTTAGTCCATCCATTTTTTGTCCATCCATTGTATTCATTTTGTTCTGGAACTGTTATTGTTGCTGTTTGATTATTATATATTGTTATATCTTGTGTTCTTATTTGCTTTGTTGTAGCACTATAATCTATATATGTTGCTTTTATATCTTTTTTAAATATTGCATATATAGTTATATTTTTATTTGGCATTACTAATGTAGATAATGCACTTGTAGCATCTTTGTTAGTATTCCATCCAATAAATGTATAACCTGTCTTTGCAGCTGTTTTGCTTAGGTCTACATTTTGTGTGTATGTACACTCTTCTTCTATAGTTTCAGTTGTTCCTCCATTTACTATAGAGTTATATGTTACTATATATTTTTTTGCACTTCTTGTTGCATTAGCAACCAATGTCATATTTTGTGCACTCATTTTTATTGTTGCTTTTTGATCTTTTGTTTTTTCTACACCATTTTCTGTCCAGTTAACCCATGTATATGTATAACCATCTTCTTGATTTAAACTTGCATCTATTAAAACATCTTGTCCCCATTTATAACTTCCATCTCCTGTAACGCTTGCAACATGTTCATTTTTTGATAATGTTAATGTAAATTTATTTCTTGTATAATATAAATAAGCTTTTGATGTTCCGTCTGCATTAATTGTTAAACTTGTTTCTTCACTTCCGCCTTCTTCTAAGCTTGCATATTTATATGTACAATTATCTATTACCATTTTTTCATCTAATAATGTTTTTACTGAATTTGTTTTTCCTTCTTTTCCTTCTGTTTTATATAATGTATAACCATTATCATTTGCATTTTCTACATAGTGATAAATTGTATATGGTGTGTTTTCTGCACTTGTCCATTTTGCATATAATGTATGATTTTCTGATTTTGATACAATTGTTTTCTCTTCTACTTTATTTTCATATGTGTTTTCTAAGTACCATCCCCCAAATCTATATCCTTGCTTTGTTGGTGTTGGTAATTGCCCATATTCTTTATTATATACAACATCTTTTGATGTAGGAGTTACCTCTCCTCCTTGTGGGTTAAATGTTACTACATAACTTTTTGCATCCCATACAGCATATAAGTTTGTAGCTTCATTTTTACTATATGTTGCACCTTTTTTATATTCTGCTTCTACTGCTTCTTTAGATGTTGACCATCCTTTAAATGTATATCCATCCCATGTTGGCTCATCACTTGAAAGTGTTAAATTAACATCTTTTTCTTTAGTTTGTGCATTTGGAGCATTTTGTCCACCATTTGCATTATATATAATTTTATAGCTTACTTTAAATACATTAGATACATTATTTTCTACTTCGTTTCCAGCATTATCTGTAATATTAAACCATATATAATTGTTTCCTCCATTTAGTGTAATTTCATTTGTAGATCCATTTTCAAAATTAGTCCATCCTGTTGTTGGTTTTTGAGTATTGCTACTTGTTATTGCATATTGTAATGTTTCATTTAAACCTGATGTTCCTGTGTCTTTTGCTGTAATTGTAACATTTTCTTTTACATTTGTTTGTCCTGGATTTAGTTCATAAGTTCCTCCATTAGGAGTTATTGTTACTGTTGGTTTTTTAGTATCTATAAATGTTATTTCTAATGTTGCAACTTCAGATGTTTGTTCATTTTCATCTTCTACTAATGCATATATTGTTTTATTTTCTTCTATATATGTTACATATTCACCATCATTTAAACTAACTTCTATATAATTTATTCCATCTTCACTATATTTGTATTTTCCACCATCTATTTCTGGGTATGTTACTGTTACTTTTACTTTTTTATTTGTTGGTGCATTTGGGTCTGTAGTAATTGTTGGTTTATCAATTTTTTCTGTTGTTATTTCTACTATGTTTGATATTTGTTCTCCATTTCCTGCATTATCTGATGCCTTTGTGCATATTTCATATGTTGTTTCCTTTACAAGTCCTTTAAACTTATGTGTCAAATTTGCATCTTTCTCCCATGTCCAATCATTTGTACCTTTTAATCTTTTTCCATAATAAATAGTATTATTATCTATTTGACTGTGTGAATCTGTTTGCTTGAATTCAACAGTTATACTGCTACTTGTTGCTACTTTCTTTACTGGTGCTTCACTATTTGGATTTGTATTATCTAAATAGAATAATTCACTTTTGGCTTTTTTAGTATTTCCTAAATTATCTTTAGCAAGAACATATAAATAATATTTTCCTGTAACTTTTTTTGCATTTTCTATATTGGCACCATTAATAAATGTAGTATCTATTTCATTTTCAGCAGGTTCTGCCTCATTTTGTGCTACCCATTTATATTTTAATTCATTTTCATTTATATTTGATGTTCCTACATCTGTTACTGTTACTTTTGTTTTTTGTGTTTTACTATATGTGTCATTTCCATTTGGTGTAAATGTTACTTCTGGTGCACTATTATCAAACACATATGGTCCAAATACATGGTATGTGCTAACTTTTGTTCCTTCTTTATTAGATATATTTTGTGCATTATCTTTTACTTCTTTTACCCACAAGTAACGTGTTCCTGTTATATTATCACCTATATTGAATGCTACATTATTTGTGTATTTTAACCAATTTCCTGTTGGTATATTTTGGTTACTTTCTCCTAATTGATATTCATATTGGTTAGAATCTGATAGGTTACTTCCACCTTCATCTGTTACATGTATTGTAACATTTGTGTTTTTACATACTTCTTTATTTTGTGGTTCTACACTTATTATAGGAAGAGTTTTATCTATATTTCCTATTTCTATTTTGTTTTCTTCACTTGCTTTATTAACATTTCCTGCAGCATCTTTTACATAGAAATACCATATTCCATTTTCTGATACTTCTTGAGTTTTTGTTATTTCTTCTGTTGTTTGTGTTATTTCGTTCCATCCTTCAGATTTATTTGTTATGTCTGTTTGTTTGCTAAACATATATGCAACTATTCCACTATTTGCATATTCCTCTGTTTGAGCTTGGTCTTTTGCTTTTGCTGTAATTGTTACTGTACTATTTGTTGCTTTTGTGCTTGCACTTATATTTGTAACTATAGGTAATAATTTATCAATATTATCTACTTGATGTGTTGCAACATTTGATTTTTCACCCCCATTATTTTCTACTAATGCATATATTGTTTGATTTTTTGTTACTTCAAAAGTATATGGATTTGTTGGAATTGATTCAAAATTTACTCCATCTGTTCCATATTTTATTGTTGTTCCTTCTTGTGCATCAGGTGCTAATATTGTAACTTTTACATTTTCGTTTGTAATTGTTTCTGGATTTTGTCTAATTAATGGCTCTGTTAAATTTAGTGTTCTAACTGTTACAATTTCAGATTCCATTTCATTTCCAGCTTTATCTTTTGCTATTGTTTTTACTTCATATAATGTATCTTTTGTTCTTTTTGTAAATGTATTTACTTTTTCACTATTTTGTACTATTTCCCATTCATCTTCACCTTGTTTTCTTATTGCATATCTTATTGTTTCTTCATCTATTCCACTTAATGCATCTGTTTGATTAAATGTAACTGTAACTGTATTCGTTGTTGCAACAGCAGTTGGTGCTTTTAATGTTGGTTTTTCCTTGTCTATTTTATCTACTACTATTGTTTTTGTAGTTGTATTTCCAGCCTTATCTGTAACACTTATTTTTATTGTTTGATTTTTATCTACTGTGTAGTCTAAATCAATAGAACCATCTTCATTTGTTGTAAAATTAACATCTTTTGATTCTTCTTTACCATCTACTACTTGTGTTATTGTTACTTTTTCTATTCCACTTGCATCATCTTTTGCTTTTACATGTAAAGTAGCATCTTTATTTGTCCAATTTTCTGGATTTCCTGTTATTGTTACTTCAGGTCCTTTATTATCAATTTTATCTACTGTTATTGTTTTTGTAGTTACATTTCCTGCTTCATCTGTAACTTCTATGTTTATTGTTCCATTTTCTGTAACAGGATATTTTACTTTTGCTGTTTTATCTTCATCTATAGTTGCTGTTACTTTTTGTCCATTTATTTTTATTTCTTTTATTCCAGTTTCATCATCTTTAGCTGTTATGTCTAATTCAACTTCACCTTTTACCCATGTAGTTGGATTTCCTGTAACTTCAACTTTTGGTGGATTTTTATCTATTTGATCTATTACAATTTGCTCTTTTGCTACATTTCCTGCTTGATCTTTTGCATATATATAATATGTTCCATTTTCTTTTATGCTATATTCTACTGTTGTTTGTTCTTGTGCTTCATCTAAATTTGTCCAATTATTAGAGTTTTCATCTAAATTACCATCTTTGCTTATTTGCCATGCTATTACTTTGCTACATCCATACTTATCGTTTGCCTCTTGGTCTTTTAATGTTATTGTAAGTACTACATCTTTGTTTGTATACCCTTGTGCAGGATTTTTTGTATATGTTATTTCTGGTAATAATTTATCTATATTATCTATTTTTAATGTTTTTGATATATCATCTATTAATCCTTCTTGATCTTTTGCAGATACATAAATTATTCCATTTTCTTTTACTGTAACTGTTATTGGATTTTTAGTTTGTATTGTGTTATTTATTGCATCTTGTCTTGCTTCATTCTCTGTTTTTCCAAATCCTTGACGTCTAAATGTAGTTAATATATTTCCATAATCAACTGTTACTTTTACATCTTCATTTGTCCATCCGTCTGGTTCTTTAGCAATTTTTATTGTATTTTCTACATCTGCTTTATTTATAACATTAAATGGCTCACTCCACTTTTCACTTTCATTTTCAGCTTTATCTTGTGCTTTAACATATAAATAATATTTTCCGCTTTCTGAAATTGTATTTGTTACATTTGCCGTTGTTCCTTCTAATGTTTTTAAATCTTTTTCATCTGGTGCATCTGGTCTTGATCCATCATCTTTTGCCTTTAACCATTTATATAAAACCTTATCAACTCCACTTTCTTCATCTTTTACTGTAATTGTCGTTGTTATTTCTTTTGATGTTTGATTATTATCTATTACATAATTTCCGCCATTTTTTTCAATTTCTATATCAGGGCTAGTTGTATCAACTAAAACTTCAATTTTTGATGTAGTTCCATTTATTTTAGCTGATATTGTACATGACTCACTTATTTTCAAATCCTTTATTTCTTCATCTCCAACTGTAATTTCAGGTTCATCTTTTTGGCCTTTTACTGTTATAATTTTTTCATTTTTACTTAATCCATCTGGCCATTTTACCTCAACTGTCAAAGGAACTTTATTAGTCCACTTACCTTCTTGATATATATTTTTATCATTGTCTTTAACGGTAATAAACAATCTTTGGTTAAGCCTATCTTTTTGGTCTTCATATACCTTATTTACATCACCAGTATCATTATATTCACTTTGAATCTTCTTAACATCCCTTTGTTGAGATGAAGAATTATTTACATTCGAAATGTAAACCGCAACTCCAACCGTTAAAAAGAAAATCATTGCAATTAAAACGAATAAGGTTACAGAACCTTGCTCGCCTCTTTTTCTCCTATTTCTTTCTTGTTTGTTTGTTTCTACAAGCTTTTTCATATACATTCTCCTTGTTTTTATAACTTTAATATATATCATTAATATTTTAGCTTCATATATATAAAAAAACAATATAAGAAAAAAGCCGGCAAAAATTGCCAGCTTTTTTCTACTAGGGATGCTATTTTTTGTCGTTTTAGCACTTTTTATTAAGTTTTTTTAACATTTATATTACAAATTTTACTTTCGTCCTTAATAAATACTGCAAAACCTAAATTTGCGTAGGCCTTTTCAAACTTTAGACATTGGGACGGGGTTTTTGTCTTAGGCTTTTTGGGACTTTTGAAATAAAAAACTTACAAAACAAAAAAATATTATTAAAAATCAAATTTTACAATTGAAAATAATTGAATTAGAAATTTTTATATTAATTTTATGGAAAGTGTTCATCTCCTGATGGAAGGGTG